>Ga0209543_1000006_pt1:0-260000 | contig 424831 bp, 365 predicted proteins | sample MesohylFT_FD_187296 | JGI IMG/M metagenome (GOLD analysis project Ga0209543, IMG submission 187296) | Host-associated microbial community of the marine sponge Aplysina aerophoba from Gulf of Piran - sponge mesohyl, lysed by freeze-thaw... | ecosystem: Host-associated > Porifera >... | reverse complement strand
AGGGGACGGTACGGGACGGACACCGGGAAACGCCGGCCCTGACGGTCTCGGCGAAGAAGGCGACCGGGATCGATGAGCTCCTCGAATTCGTCAGACCACACCTTCCCGAGAGCCCCTTCCTCTACCCCGAAGATCACATCGCTACAGCGCCTGCGAGGTTCTTCGTGCAGGAACTGATCCGGGAGACCGTCTTTGAGCACTTCCACCAGGAGATTCCGTATTCGGTCGCGGTGCGCGTGGAAGAGTTTCGCGAGAGCGAGGATCCGGTCTACATCGCGGCGGCTCTCTACGCGGAGAGGAAATCGCAGAAGGGAATGCTCATCGGCAAGCGCGGGACGGGGATACGGGTCGTGGGCGGGGACGCCCGGCGGAAGATCGAGCACTTTCTGGGGCGTCGGGTGTACCTTGATCTGTGGGTAAAAGTCTGGGACGGGTGGAGACGCAAGAAGGAGGGGCTCATGACATTCGGCTACAGCGTGCCCGACGATGTCGGCTGACGGGGTGCGGCGTGCCCGGGCCCTGCTGATCGTGATCCTCGCGGCGTGTCTGGCACCGGGTGGCGCCGGCGCGCAGGAAATCGGTGAAGACGCGGGCGCGCAGGAGGGAGCTCTCTTCCTGCTGCTGCCGGTAGGTGCCCAGGGAGTGGGACTGGGGCGGGCCATGACCGCGCTCAGCTCTGAAGAGGGCGCGTTCTGGAACCCCGCCGGGCTGGCCGGGTTCACCGAACGCCGGGCCCTCGTGTACCGGGGGGACCAGCTGGCGGGCGAAGCCACGGCCGCCACCGTCCTCTTCCCGTGGAACAGGGTCGGCACCTTCGGCATTTCGTACCTCCTGGTCGACATCGGCGATCAGGATCTGCGGGACGCCTTCGGAGACGTCCTGGGCTCGATTTCGGTGCGCAATCACGTCGGCATCGCCAGCTTCGCGACGTCGTTCCCGGGCAGGATCCATGCAGGGATCAACATGAAGCTGGTCCAGTTCCGGGTCGCGTGCCGGGGGCAATGTCCGGATCTGGAGACGACGAGTTCCGCCTACGCCATCGACGTCGGTGTGCAGGCCGAGCCGTTCAGCCGGATTCCGCTCCGTTTCGGATGGATGATCGCGCACGCCGGCACCGAGTTTCAGATCCTCAACGAGGAGCAGTCCGATCCCCTCCCGACCCGGGTCCGCTTCGCTGCCGCCTACGAGGTGCTTCACCGTTTCGTCGACGACGGACTCATGGATCTGTGGGTCACTCTGGAGACCGAGGACCGTGCCAGGGACCTGGGCTCGCCATCTCTGTACATGGGCTTGAGATTCTCCGCCGCGGACCTCTTCTTCGTCCGCACGGGATACGTGGGTGGTCAGCTCGATCAGACCGACGGCGCCACGGTCGGCGTGGGCTTCCGTCTCGATCGGTTCGATCTCAACCTGGCGCAGTCCCTGACCCGTTCGATGGTGACGGGTGAGAGCCAGCCGATTCACGTCACACTCGGCGTACAGTTCTGAACCCTCGTGGTCACGCCCACCATAGCACCGAGAGCGGCGAGGCAACGGGCACAGGGGGTGTTCCAGGGGTGGTGCGGCAGGGCTGTCGGTCCCGGAGCCATGCTGGTCGCCGCGTTGGCGGCGGGCACATCCTCGGGGGAGCTCATGGCCTGGCAGCAGCAGCCGCATTCCAGATCGGCGATGCTCGGCCAGTCGCCCGGATCGGCGCTGCTCTTCGAGAAGGCGGGGGGGCGGAACGAGGCGGTGGCCACGGTGACGCCAGCCACCGGGCCGCAGCTCTCGGGGCGACCCGGCCAGGGAGAAGCGTTCCTTTCCTCGCTGGTGCTCCCCGGGTTCGGTCAGTACCGGCTCGGTACCCGCCGCTGGATGGCCTATGCCGGGCTGGAAGCAATCTCGGCCTTCCTCTACCTGGACAACCGGGCGGAAGCGTGGGATCTCAGAGCGGCGTACCGTGATTTCGCGTGGGAGGCGGCACGCGCCGGATGGAGTGGCCAGCCGCGCCAGGAAGGCGATTTCGCCTACTACGAGACACTTTCGAAGTGGCGGGCATCGGGAGCCTGGGACGCGGATCCCGACCGTGCCGGTGTCCAACCCGAAGGTGACCCGTCGACGTTCAACGGTTCGGTGTGGGGGCGGGCGATGGAGATCTTCGCCGTCAATCCAGCTGCGCCCGACGGGTCTCCGGGCTTCGAGCGCGCGCTGGACTACTACAGGGAGAACGGATATGGCCCCGCTTTCCTGTGGGCGTGGCGGGAGGACTCCGGCGATCGCATCCATTTCGGGGGCCTGATCACCAGTAGCGACGAGCGCTTCAAGGACGCTCGCCGAGCGCTCGGGATTCTCGTTGCGAACCACATCCTGAGCGCCCTTGACGGACTCGTCACAGCGCGTCTGGACGTCCCGCCCGGCACCGGAGCCGTTGGCCTCAACCTGTCGGTATCGACGCCGGGGGACTCCACGCGGCGCTGACCCTTTCTTATGTTTTGAAGTGGGTTGAAAACCTCCCCCGCTTCCCGTCCCAGCTCCTCTCAGGCACGACGCCGGTACTCCAATGGCTACGACACAAGGCAAACCCCAGCGGCTTCGCGCCGTCCTTACGCGCATCGAGGAACTCCGGGGGTATCTTTGACATTGCCGCGCGTAGCGAGCGAATCGCGGTTCTCGACGAGAAGATGTCCAGCCAGGGCTTCTGGGACGACCAGGAGGGAGCGCGACGGGTCATCGACGAAGCAAACCTGCTCAAGGGTTGGGTGGAACCGTGGAGATCGCTTCGTACCAGGGGCGACGACCTCCGTGAACTGAGCGAGCTTCTCGACGAGGAGGATGACGCCGACCTGGAAGAGGAGTGGCGACAGGAAACCGGCGCACTGGAGCATGACGTCGCCCGCATGGAACTCAGAACGATGCTGCAGGGCGAAGACGATCATCGCGAGGCCATGCTTACCATCCACCCCGGAGCCGGGGGACTCGAATCCCAGGATTGGGCCGAAATGCTCTCTCGGATGTACATGCGCTGGGCGGAGAGGCGCGGATTCGTGATCAAGGTGCTGGACCTCCAGGCGGCCGAGGAAGCCGGTATCAAGAGCGTGACCCTGGAGGTCGCCGGAGACCATGCGTACGGGTACCTCAGAGCGGAAAAGGGAGTGCATCGACTGGTGCGCATTTCGCCCTTTGACTCGCAGTCGCGGCGGCACACCTCATTTGCGTCGGTCTTCGTCTACCCGGTTGTCGACGACGAGATCGAGATCGAGATCGATGAGTCCGATCTCCGCGTCGATACCTTTCGGGCCTCGGGTGCCGGTGGGCAGCACGTCAACAAGACGGACTCGGCGATCCGGATCACGCACGAGCCGACGGGGATCGTGGTTTCCTGCCAGCAGGAGCGTTCCCAGCACAAGAACCGCTCAACCGCGATGAAGATGCTCAAGGCGGCATTGTACCAGAGGGCGCGTGAGGAGAAGGAACGGGAGAAGCAGGCGCTCGAGTCCTCCAAGACCGACAACGCGTGGGGGAACCAGATCCGTTCCTACGTGTTCGCGCCCTACACGATGGTCAACGACCACCGAACCGAAATGAAGAAGGGTGACGTGAACGCGGTCATGGACGGAGCTCTGGATCCCTTCATCGAAGCCTACCTGAAGAAATTCGGCGCGGCACTGGTCGCCTGATGGGACGGAAGAGCGACGATCTCTCGCGGGTCATGAAGGCGCGGCAGACCAAGCTGGCGGCGCTCGAGGAGCATGGGATCGCACCGTTCGCCTACTCGTTCGACGTAACCCGGCACGCGGCTCCGTCCGTGACCGCGTTCGAAGAGACGGAGGCTGCCGACGAGCTCTGCGACGGCCACGGTCCCGCCGGCCGCTGGGCAGGCCGGCTGGTCGGCTTCAGGTCGCATGGCCGCAGTGCCTTCGCCGACATCGAGGACCACACCGGCCGGGTTCAGGTCTATCTGAAACGCGATGTGATAGGTGCTGACGCCTTTTCGGTTCTGGACCTTCTGGACCTGGGCGACTGGATCGGAGTCGAGGGCAGCCTCTTCCGCACCCGCATGGGCCAGGTCACGGTCCACGCAACCGGCTACCGGCTCCTGAGCAAGTCGCTTCGTCCTCTTCCTCTGGGAAAGGTCGAAGTTGACGGCGAGACCGGCGTGACCACGACCTATTCGGGATTTGCCGACCGCGAGTCGCGCTACCGCCAACGCTACGCTGACCTCGCCGTGAATCCGCGGGTGCGGGATGTCTTCCGCATGCGGTCCCGAATCATCTCCACCGCCAGGACGTTTCTGGACGATCTAGGTTTCGTGGAGGTCGAGACACCGGTTCTTCAGCCACTCTACGGGGGCGCGTCGGCACGCCCGTTCACGACCCGCCACCTGGCGCTGGACAGGGTCCTCTATCTGCGAATCGCCGACGAGCTCTACCTGAAGCGGCTCATCGTGGGAGGCATGGACCGCGTCTACGAAATCTCCAAGGACTTCCGCAACGAGGGCATCGACCGCTTCCACAACCCCGAGTTCACGATGCTGGAGTTCTACCAGGCCTTCGCCGACTACGAGGACATGATGGAGTTGGTGGAGCGCCTCACGGTTACCTTGGCGGAGACGGCGAGCGGTGGCTCGAGGGTTCCCTACCAGGGCGCCGAGCTCGCCTTCGAGCCCCCTTTCGCCCGGCTGCCATTTGTCGACAGCCTTCGCGATGCACTGGGCACCGACCCCATGGAGGCGCCGCTGGAGGAGCTTCGGTCACGCGCCGAGGCGCTGGGTGCCGACGACATCGAGGGCGCTGGACGGGGCAAGCTGCTGGACAAGCTGTTCGGAGAGCTGGTCCAGCCCCGCCTCGTGCAACCCACATTCGTGACCGACCATCCAAGGGAGTTGAGTCCGTTGGCGAAGCCGAAGCGCGGAGCTGAACACCTCTCGGAGAGGTTCGAACTCATCGTCGCCGGCGAAGAGCTGGCCAACGCATTCAGTGAAATGAACGATCCGATCGCGCAACGGGCCCGCTTCGAGGATCAGGCGGCCTTGCGGGCAGCCGGAGACACGGAGGCCCAGCTGGTGGACGAGGACTACATCCGGGCGCTGGAGTACGGACTGCCCCCGACCGGAGGTGTGGGGATCGGTATCGACCGGATGGTGATGATGTTGACCGACCAGGCATCGATCCGGGACGTGATTCTCTTCCCCACGCTGCGGGAGGAGACATGACGGGGCGGGGAAGGTGAAGTCGCGGACCTGGCTGGCATGGTTTCTTGCGCGCCGGTATCTGGAATCCCGAAAGGGGGGGCGGTTCCTCTCGTTCATCACGTGGGTGTCGCTGGGCGGTGTCACCGTCGGCGTGACCGCCCTCATCGTCGTGATCGGGGTGATGACGGGCATGCAGAACGAACTTCGTGAGAAGATCATGGGGTCCTATCCGCACGTGATGGTTCGTCAGGCCGGCGCGTCGCTGCAGATCGAGGACTGGCAGCGGGTGGTGGAAAAGGTGGAGGCCGTCGACGGCGTGGTCTCGGCGTCGCCCGTGGGGTTCACCCGGGTGGGGATTCTCCGCTCCGACTACGCCGAGGTCCTGGAGGTCTTCGGCGTGGATCGCGATCGGGAAGGCATCCCGGTCACGGCGATGGAGGACAGTTTGCGAAGTGGCCACCATTCCCTCGAACGGGCCCCGGGGGGACTCACACCCGTGGTGCTGGGCATCGGACTCGCCACGCGGATGAGCCTGCTCGAGGGCGACACGGTCACGGTGATACCGTTCGAGAATCTGGGCCTGAGCCCGAACGGTGACCTGGTGCCACGCTACGAAGAGTGGGTGGTGTCGGGGATCTTCTCCACTGGCCACTACGATTTCGACCACCGCAACGGGTACGCCTCCCTGCGCGATGTTCAGGACCTCCTGGATCTGGACGAGGGCACCGCCGCGTTCGTGGGGGCGCGGACCGACGACCCGTGGACCGCCGACGCCGTGGCGGCATCGGTGCAGGAGGCGCTCGGTGGCTGGCCGTATGTGGTCGACCCGTGGACCCGGACCAACCGGCAGCTGTTTTCGGCGCTGAAGCTCGAGAAGCTGGCGATGGGGATCATCGTGTCCCTTATCGTCTTCGTTGCGGCATTCAACATCGTGAGCACCCTGGTGATGGTCGTGGTCAACCGCACGAAGGAAATCGGGATCCTCAAGGCCATGGGCCTCACCCGGAAGGACACTCTTCGTGCGTTCATGCTTCAAGGTCTCTGGATCGGGGTCATCGGCACCGTGGCGGGACTCGTGCTGGGGCTCGTGCTGGCCGTCCTGATCGAACGGTACGGCCTGATTCCCATTCCGCCCGATGTCTACTTCGTGGACCGGCTGCCGGTATCGCTGTCCCCCTGGGATGTCGTGTGGATCGCGGGGGTCGCGCTGCTCATCTCCGCGCTGGCGACCATCTACCCCGCCAGACAGGCTTCGGGTCTCGAGCCGGTCGAGGCGATTCGTCATGAATGACTGGAACGGGGGTGCGCCGCCGCTGGTGGCCAGCCAGTTGCGCCGAAGCTACCCCGGCGTCTCGGGGCCGGAGCTACACATCCTCAGGGGGGTGGATCTCTCTGTCGATTGGGGCGAGGCCGTTGCCATAGTGGGAGCGAGCGGATCGGGGAAATCAACCCTTCTCCACCTCCTCGGCGCGCTCGACAGGGCTTCCGCGGGGTCGGTGCACGTCGGAGGGGCCGATATCGCGACGTTGTCCGAAGAGGAGGCCGCGGAGTTGAGAAACCGCCGCATCGGATTCGTCTTCCAGTTCCACCACCTGCTGCGAGACTTCACCGCTCTGGAGAACGTCATGATGCCGGCGTTGATCCGCGGAGACGGGAACGCGATGGCCCGAACGAGGGCGACGAAGCTGCTCGACCAGGTCGGACTCGGAGGGCGGTTGAGCCACAAGCCCCGGAAGCTGTCCGGGGGCGAGCAGCAGAGGGTTGCGGTCGCGCGTGCTCTCGTAAACGACCCGTTCATGGTCCTTGCGGACGAGCCGACAGGTGACCTCGACACGGCCACCAGCGAAGATGTCCAGGACATTCTGTTCGAGATGAAGGAGCGGCACGGAGTTGCGCTCGTGGTCGTGACCCACAACCGTGAACTGGCGGGGAAGGCGGAAAGGGTCCTCAGGCTGAGGGAGGGGGTGCTGGAGAATGTCTGAGCCGGACAGGAGTTGCGAGGCCCCGGGTTGCGAACGCCCGGCCACCGTGCACCTGACACAGATCGTGGACAACAAGAGTTCTGTCCACTACCTGTGCGTCACGTGCGCGCAGGCCAAGGGAATAAGCCCCATAGCCCCGGCGAACATCGATGTCTCCGACTTCCTGTCTCACCTTGGCGAGACGCCGCCGCCCCCGAGCGCGGGCGTCAGCCACCCCTGCAGCCGCTGCGGACTGACCTTCGACAACTTCAAGGAGAGTGGCCGCCTGGGTTGCCCCCGCTGCTACACATCGTTCGAATCCGGTCTTCGCCGCCTGCTGAACCGAATCCACGGCGCCACCAGGCACGTCGGCAAGGTGTACCTGCCTCCCGATCCCGCTGCAGCCGATCTGAGCCGGCGGCTCGACGGCCTGCGAAGGCGGTTGCGCCGAGCCGTGGAGACGGAGGACTTCGAAAGGGCGGCAGTGCTTCGTGACGAGATCATCGCAATCGAGCCGGCCGGCAAGCGATGAGCGGCTTCGACGTTCCCGATTTCGGCATGAGTTGGCTCGACGCCGTCGGGACCTCCGCGGATGTCGTCCTCTCCACCCGGGTCCGCCTCGCTCGGAACCTGCAGGGCTATCCATTCGTGGCCAAAGCCGGGCCCGACGAGCGGGAGGCCGTCTTCGATGCCGTGCGACGTGTCGCTCGCGCCAGCCAACTGACACGCCACTGTGCCTGCATTCGCATGGCGAAGATCGATCCGCACGCACGGCGCGTCTTCATGGAACGGCGCCTGGTTTCGAGCGATCTGGTCGGCGAGGGCAGGCCTGGCCCTCATGAGGCGGCGGCGGTGATCGCGGTGTTCGATGAACCGATCAGCATCATGATCAACGAGGAGGACCACCTGCGGCTGCAGAGCCTTTCTTCGGGGCTCTGCATCGCCGAAGCGTGGAACCTCGTGGACAGGCTGGACGAAGCGATCGGAAGGGAACTCCTCCTGGCGTTTCACCCGGAGTTCGGGTACCTGACCTCGTGCCCCACCAATACGGGCACGGGGTTGAGGGCGTCCGTGCTCGTCCACCTGCCGGGTCTGGTTCTGACCAAGGAGATCGACAGGGTCCTTCAGGGTCTCGCCCACATGGGCCTGACCTACCGCGGCCTGTACGGCGAGGGGTCGGAAGTGGTCGGCAACTTCTTCCAGATCTCCAACCAGACCACCCTCGGGAAGAGCGAGGAAGACCTGGTGGACCACCTGGTGCGAATGGTGGACACCGTGATCCAGACGGAGGCCCGGGCGCGCCACACGCTGATGCGAGATGCCGGACCGAGCACGGAGAATCTGATCTGGCGGGCATACGGGCTGCTGCGGTATGCCCGGTTGCTGACCTACAAGGACCTGATGGAGCTCCTTTCGGGGGTGCGCCTGGGGGTTTCCCTGAAACTTCTTCCCGGCCCGCCGGTATACACTCTCAACAGGATGATGATCTTTTCGCAGGCCGCCCACCTGGACCAGGCGGCGGGTCGCGAGCTATCCAGGCCGGAACGACAGGCTCACCGAGCCTCGTACGTACGCAAGGTCCTGAGTGACGGGAACGAGCCCCCCACTTCCGATCCCGGGGGTTGACGGTGATTTTAATTGAGGGGATCGCATGCCGGGTCGCCGCCAACGAGCCTACGGAGGACCTGCGACGATGAATTACAACTTCACGGAAAGAGTCCGGAAGGTTCTGTCGATGGCCCGGCAGGAGGCGATTCGCCTCCAACACGACTATGTGGGCACGGAACACATCCTCCTGGGCCTCATTCGCGAGGGCGAGGGTGTTGCGGCCCACGTGCTCGGCAATCTGAATGTGGATCTCGACCGGATCCACGAGCGGGTGGAGGAGTCGGTACGCAAGGGCAAGGCGACGATCGCGCTCGGGGAGTTGCCGTACACCTCGCCGGCGAAGAAGGTGCTGGAGTTCGCCATGGCGGAGGCCAGTGAACTCAACCACTCCTACGTGGGCACCGAGCACCTGCTGCTGGGGCTCCTCCGCGAAAGCAAGGGCATCGCCGCCCAGGTGCTCAACTCGCTGGGCGTAACCATCGAGGAGGCACGCGCCGAGACCCTCAAGGTTCTGGGCTCGGATGTGAGTTCAGCCAGCCCGTCCGCATCGGCCGGTGGCAGTCCCGCCGCTCCCGTCCCCGGCCCGGGACCCGCCCGCGGAGAAAAGAAATCGAAAACACCCGCGCTCGATCACTTCTGCCGGGACCTGACCGGGCTCGCCCGCAAGGGTGAACTGGACCCGACGATCGGCCGCGTGTCCGAGATTGAGCGGCTGATCGAGATCCTGTGCCGGAGAAAGAAGAACAACCCGGTCCTGATCGGAGAGCCGGGGGTGGGGAAGACAGCTATCGTGGAGGGGCTTGCCCAGCTCATCGCCCGCGGCAACGTCACAGATAGCCTCAGGGATCATCGGGTGCTCGCGCTGGACATGGCTGCCGTGATCGCCGGGACAAAGTACCGGGGGCAATTCGAAGAGCGCCTCAAGGCGGTCATGAACGAGATTTCCACGAACCGCAATGTGGTTCTGTTCATCGACGAACTGCACACGCTGGTGGGAGCGGGGGCCGCTGAGGGGGCGATCGACGCATCGAACATGCTCAAGCCGGCGCTTGCGCGGGGAGAGCTCCAGTGCATCGGGGCTTCGACCCTCAACGAATACCGCAAGTACGTGGAGAAGGACGGTGCGCTCGAACGCCGCTTCCAGCCCGTGATCGTGGATCCGCCCAGCGTGGACGAAACGATTGCGATCCTGGCCGGGTTGCGTGGCCACTACGAAGACCATCACAAGATCACGATCCCCGATGAAGCGCTGGCCCACGCGTCCCGATTGGCCGACAGGTACATCACGGACCGCTTCCTCCCGGACAAGGCGATCGACGTGATCGACGAAGCGGGGGCACGCGCACGGATCGCCAGCCAGGTGCCCCCGCCCGAGGTGGAAACGCTCAAGGCGCAGTTGGCGGAAGTCGCGGACCGAAAGGAAGGCGCGATCCGCGACCAGGACTTCGAGCGTGCGGCTCAGTTGCGCGACGAGGAGCGCGAACTGCAGCAGCGGATTCGCGAAGAGAAGGAGGCCTGGGCGGAGGAGCGGAGGCGCTTCCGTCCCGAAATCACCGTCGAGGACGTTTCCTTCATCGTCAGCCGGTGGACGGGAGTTCCTGTCACCCGGATCCGTGACGAGGAGACCGCGCGGCTGGTCAACATGGAAGAGGAGCTGCACAAGCGGGTAGTGGGGCAGCACGACGCGATCACGTCCATCTCGAGGGCCATCCGCCGGAGCCGGGCCGGTCTGAAGGACCCGAACCGGCCGATCGGATCCTTCATTTTCTCCGGGCCCACCGGGGTGGGGAAGACCGAACTCGCGCGCACGTTGGCCGAATTCCTCTTCGCTGACCGGGAAGCGCTGATCCGCGTCGACATGAGCGAGTACATGGAGCGTTTCTCCGTGTCGCGCCTGATCGGGGCGCCCCCCGGGTACGTGGGCTACGACGACTCGGGGGCACTCACCAAGGCCGTCCGCCGCCGCCCCTACTCCGTCGTGCTTCTCGACGAGATCGAGAAGGCTCACCCGGACGTGTTCAACATCCTTCTCCAGGTTCTGGACGAGGGCCACCTCACCGACAACTACGGCCGGGTGATCGACTTCAAGAACACGGTCCTGATCATGACGTCGAACCTCGGTGCGCGGAACATCGCAAGGAGTGGCCTGGGCTTTCAGGCCGCGGATACCGGATCCAGCTACAAGGTGATGCACGACACGGTCAAGGACGAAATCAACCGCACCTTCAATCCGGAGTTCCTCAACCGGGTCGACGACACGATCGTCTTCCATCCGTTGAGCCGGGAGGAGCTCGGCCAGATCGTCCACATACTTCTGGGCGACCTCGAGGCGCGCCTTGGACAGGGAGAAATGTCCCTCCGTCTTACCGACCGGGCCATCGACTTCCTGGTGAGGCGCGGCTACGACGAGAAGTACGGGGCGCGACCACTGAAGAGAGCGATCAGGCGCTTCCTCGAAGACCCCCTCTCGGAGAAGATCCTGATGGCGGAGTTCGGACCGGGGGACGAGATCGAAGCGGACCTGAACGAAGACGGTGAGGCGCTGTCCATGGCGGCGGCCTCTCCCACCAAGACATGATGCCGAAACCACTCTGCGGATTCCGAATCGGCGGCCTGGCGGGACTCGCCGCGGCCGTCCTGGTAGCGGCAGCGCCGTCCGCAGCCCGGGCGCAGGACCCCGGCGGCCAGGGACAGCTCGTGCGCATCGACTCGTTGGTTGCGCGCGGAGTCGAGCGCCTGGCGGGTGCCGATGTCATCGGCGTCGCTGGAATCCGACCCGGGACGCTCAACAGCTGGATCGACATCCAGCGGGCGATCAAGAACCTGTGGGCCACCGGGCAGTACGACAACGTGACGGCCAACCTGGACGAGTCCACAGGCAGGAACATTCTGATTCTGGAGGTCGAGGAGCGACCCATCACCAGACTCGTGCGCATCGCGGGCCTTCAGTCGGTCTCCGAGGGCGATGTGATCGACGAGTCCGGGCTGGAAGAGAACGTCCCGCTGTCGTGGAATGGAGTGACGAGGGCACAGGACTTCATCCGCGAGGAGCTGAGGCGTCGTGGTGTGCCCTTCGCGCGCATCGAGCAGCGAGTGGAGCCCGTGCCGGGCGAAGAGGGCCGGGTTGACATCGTTCTGGAGGTGGACGAGGGACAGCGGGTGACCATCGCACAGGTCCGGTTCGTCGGCAACGCGCACTTTTCCGACGAGGATCTGCGCGGCGCCATGAGTACCAAGCCCGAGGGCTTTTTCTGGTTCCGCAGCGGCGGCTACGACGACGTCGAGTTCGAGCGCGACCTGCTCGAGTCGCTCCCCGGTCACTACATGCAGGCCGGCTACCTGGACTTCAGAGTTGTCGGGGACACCCTGATCGTGGACCCCTCCACCGGAAAGGCACGGATCGAACTGCGAGTGGACGAGGGGCCCCAGTATCGTGTGGCCGACTTCGCCATCGACGGCAACAGCGCCTTTGAGACGGAGGATCTGGAGGCCTACTACGCGGACGAGTCCGGAGGGATCTTCTCGATGCTCGGTTTCGGCGGAGACGACGACGAGGATGCTGGGCGGGTCTTCGACATCGTCGGGTTCGAGGAAGCGGCCGGACGCGTTCGACAGCTCTACACCAACGAGGGCTACCTCTACGCGCAGGTCGATCCGTACTGGGAGCGGACCGGCGAGGAGGTCGACGGATACCCCACAGTGCGTGCCGGGTGGCGGATCCAGGAACAGTCGCAGGCCTATGTCAACCGGATCATCATCTCCGGCAACGACCGCACCTACGACCGCATTATCCGGGAGAAGATCTTCCTGCTGCCCGGAGACGTCTACAGCGAGTCGCGTCTGATTCAGTCATTCCAGAACATTCAGTCTCTGGGCTTCTTCGAGGCCCCGATGCCTCCGCCGAACATTCAGCCGAACGAGGAGACGGGCGACGTTGACATCGTCTTCAACGTGACCGAGAAGAATACGGGCTCGGTGCAGTTCGGCACGGCGGTCGGGGGCGGTGTGGGGCTTTCCGGGTTCCTGGGTTACGATCAGCCCAACCTCCTGGGCCAGGCCAAAGCCGGGAGCATCCGGTGGGACTTCGGGCGCTACATCAACAGCGCAACCCTCAGCATCACCGACCCGGCCCTGTTCCAGTCGACGATCAGCGGCTCACTGTCGCTCTTCAATTCAACCGACAGGTTCTACCAGTTCGCGACCGGCCGCAGACGAAGAATGGGCTTTACGACCCGCTTCGGTGTCCCGTTCCCCGGCTCTCTGCGAACCCGGGTCTTCTTCGGGTACTCACTGTCGCGTACCAGCTATGAATCCTTCCGGAGCTCCGATGACCAGTCGCTGTTCGGACTCCCCCCGGGAACGCTGAGTTCGTTTTCGCTGGGGGTCACCAGGCAGACGCTGAACCATCCGCTGTTCCCGACGTCCGGGTCGATGCAGACGTGGAATGTGGAGTTGAACGGCGGCCCACTGGGTGGTGCGGGAGACTTCATCAAGCACACGGCCCAGGCCCAGTGGATGATCCCCATCGGTGGCCTGGGCGGGAGCGGTCCGGGTGGTGGGGGTGTGCAGTTCGCCCTCGGCCTGAGCCTGCGTGGCGGCGCCCTTTTCGGAGACGCGTCGCGCTTTCCCTTCGAATCGTTCTGGATGGGGGGAGTGCAGTTCGGACAGCCGCTCCGGGGCTACGACGAGACGACCATCACACCCGAGGGCTACTATGCCGAGCGCGGCGGAGGCATCGCGCAGATCGACCGCCTCGGGAATGCGTACTTCTCGGCCACCGCGGAGTACAAGGCAGTGATCAGCTCCAATATCGGAGTCTCGGCCTTCTACGACGCGGGGAATCTGTGGAACCGCCCAGGCGACATCAATACGTCCAGGCTCTATCGTGGAGCGGGCTTCGGGGTTCAGCTGGTGACTCCATTCGGTCCCATTGGCCTGGACTACGCGTACGGCTTCGACAAGCCCGAACCGGGGTGGCAGCTACACTTCAAGATGGGTCCCACTTTCTAGATTTACGCAACGGAATTCCATGGCGGTATCACAGACGGCCGGTACCTGCGCGAGGCAGAGGCGGCCGATATCCGAAATCTCATCGGAGGAGTCAAGAGTAATGAGTGTTTCCCGGTTGGGAGTGGCCACAGCTCTCCTGTCGCTGGCAGCGAGCCCCCTCGGCGCCCAGGTGGCCAAGGTTGGATATATCAACTCCAACACGGTTCTGGCGGAGTACCCACCGGCGCAGGAGGCCCAGCAGGCGCTACAGGCAACCCTGGCAGGCTACGACGTGGAACTGCAGCAACTCCAGGCCGACTTTGAGCAGGCGGTCGACGAGTATCAGCAGCAGCAGCTGACCATGACCGCAGAGGCCAGGCAGGCCCGTGAGCAGGAACTGGGGGCCAGCCAGATTGCCGTCCAGCGACGGACGCAGGAGCTCAACACACAGGCGCAGCAGCGCCAGGCCGAGGTGTTTCAGCCGATCATGGAGGCGATCACGGCCGTTCTCGAGGAACTTCGGGTGGAGGGCAACTACGCCCTGATCCTGGATGCGGCCTCCCAGGCGATACTGGCCGCGGACCCGGCGCTGGATTTGACGCAGGAGGTCCTGAGCCGGCTGCAGGCCGGCAACAGCGATCGCGAGGGGTTACAGGGAGCGCCGTGAGAATCCTTGTGCGTGCCGCTGACGATCGGGTCGTGTGGGGGAGCGTGAGTGGGTGAGCGCGGCCCGCTGACGCTGGCGCGAGCTGCGCGGGAATCGGGTGGCAGGGTTGTGGGGAACGAGAGCGTGGCGTTTCGACGGATCTCGCCGGTCCACGACGCCGGCCCGGACGATCTGGCGCTCCTTGCCGATCGTCGCTACGCGGGTGATCTGCCCGGCTGCGCGGGATGCGCGCTGCTCGTTTCCGAAACGCTGAGCCATCTGCCGGGCGGTCCCTCCGATCGCCTGGTGGTGGAGGATCCCCATGCGGCGCTCATTCGTCTCCTGCCCCTCCTGCACAGGCGGCAGAAGCCCGAGCCGGGCGTCCACCCGACGGCAGTGGTCCATGAGTCCGTGCTCGTGCCGGAGTGCGCCGCAATCGGCGCCAACACTGTGATCGGGGCGAAGGTCATCCTGGGATCCAACGTGCGAATCGGGGCGCATTGCGTCCTCGGAGATGGCGTCTCGGTGGGCAGTGCGACAGAGCTGTTTCCCAACGTCACCCTCTACCCCGACTCCGTCCTCGGGGAACGGGTGATCGTTCATTCCGGGACCCGGGTCGGAGTCGACGGCTTCGGGTACGTCTCCCGGGGCGGCGTCCACACCCGCATCCCCCAGGTGGGGGGGTGCGTGATCGGGGATGACGTCGAAATCGGCGCCAACTGCACCATCGACCGAGGCTCGATCGGGTGTACCGTGATCGGTGCCGGGTCGAAGCTGGACAATCTGGTCCACATCGCCCACAACGTGCACATCGGCCCCCGGTCGATGGTGCTCGCCCAGGTGGGGGTCGCCGGGTCGACCCGGACCGGTGAAAGCGTAGCCATGGGGGGGCAGGCGGGGTTGGTGGGGCATCTGAAGATCGGTGCCGGAGCCCGGATCGGAGCACAGGCGGGCGTCATCGGCGATGTGGGCCCGGGAGAGGTCGTGTCGGGATACCCGGCCAGGGACCACAGAACCTACCTTAAGGCCATGGCCTTGCTCATGCGTTTTCCGGACGTGGTCAAGCGCGTGGAACGGCTTGAACGCGGGTTTGCAAAAGGAGATGCCCGCTGATGTCTCGCCACAGCCAGCACACGATCGCGGGCAGCGTCGAACTCCATGGGATCGGGGTACATTCCGGCAGCGAAGCCGCAGTGACCATCAAGCCCGCACCCGAGGATTCGGGCATTGTCTTCGTGCGCACCGACCTGCCCGACCCGGTGCGGATCCCGGCACGCCTGGAATACGTCACCAAGACCGACCTGGGCACATGCCTCGGCACCGGGGACGTGGAGATCCGGACGGTGGAGCATCTGCTGGCGGCGCTTTCAGCGCTGGAGGTCGACAACGCGCTCCTCGAGTTGAATGGCCCGGAAGTCCCGATCCTGGACGGTAGCTTCGCCCCCTACTTCGACGCCGTGGGCGGGGCGGGGCGACGCGCCCAGTCCGCGAAGGCGACCCTCATCGTGATTTCGGATGCGATCACGGTGGAGGACGGCAGCGGCGCATCCTACGTAGCGGTGCCCCACAATGGGTTTCGCGTATCGGCAACGATCGATTTCTCGCATGTGGCGATCGGCCGGCAGCACGGCGTGTACGGGATCGACGGGGAGGAATTCCGGCGCAATCTGGCCGAGGCGCGCACCTTCGGCTTCTCGGCCGATGCGGAAGCCCTGCACGCGCGCGGACTGGCCCTCGGGGCCTCCCTGGAAAACACGGTGCTGCTGGACGGGGAACGCGTGCTGAACGGGTCGCTACGGTATCCGGACGAGTTTGTGCGCCACAAGGCCGGTGACCTGGTCGGCGACCTTGCCCTCATGGGCGGAAGGCTGCGGGGACATGTCCTCGCGGACCGACCGAGCCACGGGGGAAACATCGCGCTGGCCCGCACGATACGTGACGCGCACGACTCGGCGCAGAGGGCCGCCGACATCGATGTGAAGCGCATCCTTGACAGCCTGCCGCACCGCTACCCGATGCTTCTGGTGGACCGCATCGTGGAGTTCGAGCCGGGCAAGCGCATTGTCGGGCTCAAGAACGTGACCATCAACGAACCGTTCTTTCCCGGACACTTTCCGGATCATCCCATCATGCCCGGGGTTCTAATAGTGGAAGCGATGGGTCAGGTTGGGGGCCTTCTCCTGATGGAAGCGGTAGAGGAACCGGACGACAAGGTTGTCTACTTCATGTCCCTCGACAAGGTGAAGTGGCGGCGGCCGGTGATTCCCGGCGACCAGATCCTCTTCGAGGTGAAGATGACCAGTCTCCGCCGCAACGTGTGCAAGATGAGGGGGATGGGTACCGTGGACGGCAAGGTTGTAGCGGAGGCCAACATGATGGCCAGGATCGTGGATCGATGAAGGGTGCCGCGACGGATCACGCAAAGGCAACGGTTCATGAGACCGCGATCGTGGATCCGCGGGCGGAGCTGGGCCCCGGGGTCGTGGTCGGTCCCTTCGCCATCATTGGCCCCGCGGTCGTGGTGGGTGCCAACACGCGTGTCGGTCCCCGGGTTCTGATAGAGCAGGATACGTTGATCGGGACCAACTGCCGGATCGCGAACGGTGCCGTTCTGGGGACGGACCCGCAGGATCTCAAGTATGAAGGGGAGCGGACCTTCCTCGAGGTCGGAGACCGAACCGTGATCCGGGAGTTCGCGACGTTGAACCGGGGGACCGCCGCGTCCGGACGCACCGTTGTGGGCTCGGACTGCCTGCTCATGGCCTACTGTCACATCGCCCACGACTGTGAACTCGGAAACCATGTGATCATCTCCAACGCGACCAACATGGCCGGCCATGTCTCGATCGAGGACTGGGCGATCGTCAGCGGACTGGTCGCGATTCATCAGTTCGTTCGAATTGGTGCACACGCCTTCGTCGGCGGAGGCTCCCGGATCCCGCAGGACGTGCCGCCGTACTGCCGCGTGGTCGGGAACCCCTCTCCGAAGCTGTACGGGCTCAACACGGTGGGGCTTGAACGCAGGGGGTTGTCGCCGGAGGTCCGCCGCCGGCTCAGGAAGGCCTACCGTATCCTGTTCCAGTCCGACCTGAACCTCTCCCGCGCTGTGTCCCGGGTCGAAGCGGAGGACGATCTCCTCTGTCCGGAGGTGGGTTACTTCCTTGACTTCATTCGCAGCAGCAAGCGTGGCGTCATCTTCTGACTGCCGTGACGCCGGGGAGCGTCCGGGCATCGGGATCGTCGGCACGGGGTCGCTGGGCAGACACCACGCGCGGGTCGCGCGGGATCTCGAAGGGGTGCGCTGCACGGGCATCTTCGACATTGACCGGGACAGAAGCGCCACCGTCGGAGAGGAGTACGGCGTCCGCGTACGCCCTTCCCTGGCGGATCTGCTGGGGACCAGCGATGGCGTCGTGATCGCCGTCCCCACTACCGCTCACGAAGAAGTCGCACTTCAGGCGATCGAGGCGGGACGGCACGTCTTCGTCGAGAAGCCCATGGCCCCCGACACCGCGGCGGCCGACAGGATGATTCGGGCCGCGACAGCGCGCGGCGTACTCATGCAGGTGGGGCATGTGGAGCGCTTCAACCCGGCTTTGGTGGCAGCCAGGCCGTACCTGGATCGTCCACTCTTCGTGGAATCGCACCGTCTGGCGCCGTTTACTCCCCGGTCTCTGGACATCGCCGTGGTGCTGGACCTCATGATTCACGATGTGGATCTGCTTTGCAGTCTGGTTGGGCGGCCGGTGGTGGGCATGGCCGCGGCCGGAGTGGCCGTCCTGTCGCGCAATGTGGATATCGCCAATGCCCGGCTCGAGTTCGAAGGAGGAGCCGTCGCGAATCTGACCGCGAGCCGGGTCTCGGTGGACCGGGTCCGGAAGTTGCGGGTCTGGCAGCGCTCGGGCTACGTCTCGTTGGATCTGGCAGCCGGCCGCGGCGAATTCTACCGTGTGAAGGACGGTGTCTCGGTGCTTGACGGGCCGTCGCTGCCCCAGGGGGTTCCTTCGCTGACGGGATTGGCGTCCATCGTGGAAAGGGTTCCCATTGTTGGCGACGGTGCGGAGCCCCTGGCTTCCGAGCTGGCGTCCTTCCGCGACGCGATGGCGGGACTGGCGCCGCCCCCCGTGACAGGCGAGGATGGACGACGGGCCTTGGAACTCGCATTGGCAATCCAGCAGCAGATAGAGGATCATGTCGCTCATACGCGTGCGTCGGCGTCGTAAGCGCGAGTGGCTCGACGCGAAGAAGGGGAAGACTCCGGGAGCTCTTCTGGCACTGTTGGTCGTCGTGGTCGCGACCATCTGGTACCTCGGGCGAATCTTCTGAGTTGTTGAGCAGAGATCCGCCCGGCGAGAGAAGGGCGCCGAGGCAGCACGGCACTTCCAGGTGGCGTGGGCCAACCAGGGTGATGATCCTTGCGGGAGAGGTTTCGGGGGACATGCACGGAGCCCGCGTGGCCCGTGAGCTCCGTCGCCGGTGGCCGGAAGTCGAGATGACCGGACTGGGGGGCGAGTGCATGGCAGCGGCGGGAGTCCGGCTCATCAGGGGCCTTGACGACCTCGCGGTCATGGGATTCGCGGAAGTCGTGAAGCGACTCCCATTCTTCCGGCGTCTCGAATCGCAACTGAAACACCTGCTGGAAGAGGGGGGTTTCGACCTGGTATTGCCCGTCGACTACCCCGGGCTGAACCTGAGGATCTCCCGGCACGCCGAGCGGCTGGGGATACCTGTGCTCTACTACATCGGTCCGCAGGTGTGGGCGTGGAGGGCGGGGCGTGCCGAGCGCTTGTCACGGGCCGCGGATCGGATCGCGGTCATCCTGCCCTTCGAAGCCGAACTGTACCGGGCCCACGGGGGACGGGCCGTGTTTGTCGGTCATCCGCTGTTGGATGAGGAGTTGCCGGGCGAACCCGAAGCTCTCGCGCGAACGCTGGGTATCCCGCCCGGCGCACCGGTACTCGCCCTCTTTCCGGGGTCTCGGAGACAGGAGCTGATTCGCCATGCCCGACCCTTCACGGCCGCCGCCCGGGAATTGCAACGGCGCATTCGGGGACTTCAGGTGATCGTCAGCAAGGTGTCCGGCCTGCCCGCGTCGGCGTATCGCTCAATGCCGTTTCCGACCACCGAGGACGGGGCGTCGCTGCGGGCGCTGGCCACCGCGGGCCTGGTCAAATCGGGGACCAGTACGCTGGAGGCCGCGCTCGCCGGCATGCCCTTTGCGGTCGCGTACATTACGCATCCCCTCACATGGTTCCTGGCTCGGCGGCTGGTCCGGGTGCCGCATGTGGCATTGGCCAATCTGGTCGCGGGGGACCGGGTCGTGCCGGAGTTCATCCAGGGCGAAGTGACGACGTCCGCGCTCGTTGACGCCATCGAACCCCTCCTCGCCGAGGACTCCCGCGAGCGCGGAGAAATGCTGGCGCGTCTGGCCGCAGTCCGAACGGCGCTTGGATCACCCGGAGCCGCAACGCGGGTGGTCGACCTGGCCGAACAGATCCTGCACGAGACCCGGCGCGTTTCGAGTCCATGACGGGGCGTGGGGTTCGTACGCTGGTTCGTGACGTCTGGGATCGCGAAGCGCCCGGGCCGGCAGCCCGTGTGCTGGGTTCGGCGCTGGCTCCGCCGGAGGTGCTTTTCCGGGTCGCGGTCCGCGCTCGCAACAGCTGGTACGACCGCACGCTGCCGCCGGGGGCGCCGATCCCGGTCATATCCGTGGGCAACCTCACGGTGGGGGGTACGGGAAAGACGCCAGTGTTGCGCTGGCTTCACGACTGGCTCCGGGTGCGCGGTGTCGGTGCGGCCGTGGTCACCCGGGGATACGGCGAGGACGAAACCGTGCTGTACCGGCAGTGGTTCGGTGACGGGGCGGTCTTCGCGGGGAGCGACCGCCGGGCGGGGGTACGTGCGGCCAGCGCACAGGGGCACGATCTGGCCCTCCTGGACGACGGCTTCCAGCATCGGCGCGTGCCGCGCGCGCTGGACATCCTGCTGCTCGCCGCCGAAGATCCGTGGCGGGTGCGCATGCTGCCCCGCGGGCCGTACCGGGAACCCCTCTCGGCGGCAGGGCGTGCCACCCACGTCCTTGTGACGCGGCGAACTCCCCGCCGCGGGACTGCGGCGAAGTGGCGTGAACGGTTGAGCCGAGTAGCCCCAGGAGTGCCGGTCGTGGAGGCTGAGATGAAGATGAGCGAGTGGAGCAACCTGGACGGCGAGGCCGTGGCCCCACCCCGCGGGGACGTGCTGGCCGTCTGTTCGATCGCGCGGCCGGGCCCGTTCGCCGATGGCCTGGGGGAACTGCTGCCCGGTGTCCGGATCGAACTCGCGGCGTATCCGGACCACCACGACTACACGCGGGACGACATGGACGCCCTTCTGGCTCGGCGCAGGGACCGAACGATCGTGTGTACGGCAAAGGACGCCGTGAAGCTGACGGCCTTCCCTGAAGTGGGCCGCCACTGCATCATGGTGGGCTTTCGGGTTGCCGGTGAGCCGGAAGGGCCGCTGCGCGATGCACTGCAGCGGTTGGCGGGGAGCCTATGCGGGTCTCCCTAGTGGTGGTGGGCAAGGCGAAGGCGCTGGCGCCGGTCATCCGGGAGTACGAGGCGCGGGCGACGCGCTACTGGCGGCTGGAGGTGCATGAGGTGCCGCAGACGCGTGGCAAGGTCGCCGCCGACGTTCGCCGCGGGGAAGCTGCCCGTATTCGGGCGCTGCTGCGCCCCGGCTACCTGACGGTGGCCCTTACGCGGTGCGGCGACCGGCGGTCGTCGGTCGAGCTTGCCCGGTGGCTGGAGAAAATGACATTGCGGTCCGAGCGGGGTGTTCACTTCGTGATTGGCGGGGCGTTCGGTCTCGAAGAGGGGTTCAAGCGGGAGTGCCGTTTCTCGCTCTCCCTTTCCGCGCTCACTCTTCCGCACGACCTTGCTCGTCTGGTACTCGCCGAGCAGCTGTACCGGGCCGGAACGATCCTGAGGAACGAACCCTACCACAAAGGACCGAAGTGAAACGGACACCCTGGTTCCGCGACTGGTTCGGCGGCGAGTACCTGGCCCTGTACCCCCACCGGGACCGGGCCGAGGCTCGGCGAGCCGTCGAACTCCTGCGGGACACCGCGGGGCTGGGCTCCCGCACTCGCGTTCTGGATCTTGCATGCGGTGCAGGGCGGCACCTGGTCGAACTCGAGCGCATCGGATCCCGCGCAGTGGGTCTCGATCTATCGCAACGAATGCTCGCCGCCGCCCGCGACGCTCTGCCCGATGCCGGCCTGGTACGCGCCGATATGAGGCATCTTCCGTTTCGGCCGGCTTCGTTCGATGTCGTGACGTCGTACTTCACGTCGTTTGGCTACTTTGACGACGAAAGCGACGACCTCGGGGTGTTGCACGGGGTGCGCCGCGTCCTTCGGCCCGGCGGAGTGTTTCTCTTCGACTTCATGAATGCCGACGCCGTGGTGACCAATCTCCGCACCGAGGATCGGCGGACGGTCTCCGGGGTGGACGTGATTCAGGAGCGGCGCCTTGTAGATGGCGGTCGCATTGTCGAAAAGAGGATCAGCATCGGGCCACGCGGGGGAAAACCGGGACGGGAATTCGTCGAACGAGTTCGCCTTTACCGCCCCGGGGAGCTCGAATCGATGATGATTCAGGCGAAACTCGTCCCGGGACGGCGTTTCGGCGGTTACGACAGCTCTCCTTTCACCCTGGAGTCGCCCAGGTACATTGTCGTGGCCGAGGCGTCTTCGTGACGTACGCCGCGGCGGGGACGAGCCGGGCGGCATTGCTTCGCGTCCGGAAGGTGCGCGGCTAGTGCACCTGCTCGCGAGGCCGCTTGGTGGTTCGCGCCTGGTCCGGGACTACCTGACCGGTGTGGGTGCCGCGGAGGGCTTTTACTGTGGGGGGCCGTTCAACCTCGACAGCTACCGCGTGAGGGCCGAGGAGCTGGACGGGGCCGGCGATCCGGGCAGGTTGGCCACCGCGGCCGCGATCATCCGGCCGGCCGGGCCGGTTGCCAGGAGTGCGCTGAGCGCGGTGATCCGGGACGGGGGCTTTTTTGTCACCACCGGACAGCAGCCCGGCCTCTTCGGAGGCCCCCTGTACAGTCTCTACAAGGCGCTCACCGCTGCCAGGCTGGCCGAAGAACTGTCGGATGCCCTCGACAGGCCGGTCATGCCTCTGTTCTGGGTCGCCTCGGACGATCACGACTGGGATGAGGCGAACCACACCCACATCATCGACGGTTCCAATCAGCTCCTCCGTCTCACCCTGGGCGACGGTACACCGGAAGCCCGGAGGCCACTCGGGGTCACACGGCTGGGCAGCGATGTCGAGGAGGTGATCGAGGAGCTGGCGGGGAATTTCCCGCCAAACGACTACCACGCCCGCTACATGGATCTGCTCCGCGACACCTTCACCTCGACGGCCACCATGGGCTCGGCCTTCTCGGCCTTCATGGCGGAGCTCCTCCGCCACACGCCGGTGGGTCTGATCGACGCGGGAGACCCCCGCCTCAAGGAAGCGTCAAGGCCGATCTTCCGCGCCGAGGCCGAAGATCCCGAGGGCGCCGAAGCCGCGCTCCGCCAGACGGGGGCTGCGATTACGGCCGCGGGCTACGACCTGCAGGTGTCACTGCTGCCGGGGGCGGCCAACCTCTTCCTGGACTCGCAGACAGGACGCGAAAGGCTCCAGAGGGCGACCGGCGGCTTCTGGCTGAAACGGTCGGATCGACATCTTTCAAGGCAGCGGATCATGCGCCTGGTGGAAGAGTCCCCTCACACCATTTCGCCCAACGTTCTTCTTCGTCCGGTGGTGGAGAGCTCCATCTTCCCGACGCTCGCCTACGTTGGTGGACCGGGTGAACTGGCATACTTCGGTCAGCTCGCCGGCCTCTTCCGCTTCCACGGGGTGGGCATGCCGATCGTGACCCCGCGGGCGTCGTTGCTGGTGGTCGAGGGCAAGGTGGCCAAGGTCATGGAGAAGTTCGGCGTCACCGCGGACGATGTACGGGAAGGAGATGCTCTGGCGAGCAGCATCGCCAGGGACCACTTGCCGGCAGAGGTGAGCGGGCCGATTGCCCGCTGGCGTGCCACGGTCGAGTCGCTCGCGCAGGAGCTTGGCGACGCGTGCGTCGAGCTGGACCCCGGGCTCAGGGGGACGGTGTTGAAGACCAGGAACGCCGGGCTGGATGCACTCGGGACGCTGGAGAAGAAAATGGTCAGGGCCGTCAAGAGGCGTAACCGGACGACCTCGAGCCAGATCGAGAAGGCGCGGATCAACCTCTGGCCTGGCGGCAAACCCCAGGATCGCATGCTGAGTCCAATGCAGTACCTGTTGCGATACGGCGACGGCTTCGTGTCCATGGCGCGTCGCGAGATCCGAGTCGAGTTGCTGCGGGACTGATCCCGGCCGGCGTTTGCGTTGTGGTCTCCGGCGGCAGCCGGGCGACGCTGACGCAGGAGGCTTTGCCACGGGCCACGGTAACACGGTAGCTTTTAGCCATGCTGCAACTGATTGTGGTTCTCATCCTGATGATCCCCATCCTCGCGATCGTGCTTGATTCCGATGTGGGGAAGGCAATCGCCAGGCGGCTTGAGCGCCGGAACCTGACGGAAGGGGACGGGGGCGCACACGAGCGACTCGTCTACCTGGAGGGTGAGTTGGAGCGTCTGGTGCAAGAGGTGGGCCGTCTCGACGAGGAGAACCAGTTCTTCCAGAAGTTGCTGGCAGAACGCTCCGATCCTGACGCGCTTCCGTAGCTTCTGCCGACGTTGGCAGCCTCCAGGGTAGCATCGGGTATCCTCGTCAGCCGGGTCTTCGGGCTCGTGCGGGAGGTCACCTTTGCCCAGTACTTCGGGAACGGGCCTCTGGCGGACGCGTGGCGAGCGGCGCTGAAGATCCCCAACGTCATCCAGAACCTCCTCGGCGAGGGAAGCCTCAGCGCCTCGTTCATCCCCGTCTACGTGCGCCTGCTGGAAGAGGGGAGGAAAGAGGAGGCGGGGCGTGCCGCCGGCGCCGTGCTGGGGCTCCTGGCCGTCGCGGCCGGTGCGTTGGCGCTGATCGGGAGTTGGGCGGCACCGCTCCTGGTCGCGGTCTTCACGATCGGTTTCACCGGGGACGGCAGGGCGGAGATCCTGGTGACGCTGCTGCGAATTCTCTTTCCCATGATGGGGGTGCTGGTCATCTCGGCGTGGGCACTGGGGGTCCTCAACAGTCGGAGGCGGTTCTTCATTTCCTACGTCGCGCCGGCACTGTGGAACCTCTCGATGATCGTCACGATGGTCACCCTCGGAGGGCGGGGAGTCGCCGGGGTCGATCTGCTTGTCGCCCTGGCGTGGGGTGCCCTGGCAGGGGGCGTTCTCCAACTGCTGTTTCAGCTTCCTTTCCTGGCTCGGTACCTGGGAGACGCGAGGCCGTCGCTCAATACGCGGATCGCGGGGGTGCGCGAGATCGTCACCAACTTCATCCCGGCGGTGGCGGCGCGCGGGGCGGTCAACCTGGGTGCCCTCCTCGATACCAACCTCGCCTCGCTGCTCGCCATCGGAGCCGTCGGTGCCATGGGGTACGCGCAGACCCTGTACCTGCTCCCCATTTCCCTGTTCGGCCTTTCGATCGCCGCGGCCGAGCTTCCGGAACTCTCGCGAGACCGGGCGTCCGGCATGAGCGCGGTGCGCGAACGGGCGGAGCAGGCGGTGGGCAACGTGCTCTTCTGGATGATCCCCGTGACTGCGGGGTACATCGTCCACCGCGAGGCGGTGACGGCGATCTACCAGCGCGGGGCTTTCGACGAGGGACAGGTGGCGGCGGTCGGGTTGATCCTGGCGGTCTACGCGCTGGGTCTCCCCGCGGCCGGTACGGCACGCGTCCTTTCCTCGACCTTCTTCGCCCTCGGCGATACGCGCACGCCGGCGAGGATCGCCTTCGCACGGATCGCCGTCTCGGCCGGGTTGGGCGCGGCGCTGATGTTCCCCCTCGACCGTTATGTCGTGGGTGGCCTGGGGCTGGGAGCGGCTGGTCTGGCGGGAGGCTCGGCGGCGGGCGCATGGCTGGAGCTTCTCCTGCTCAGACGCAAGCTCGACCGTCGCCTTGACGGACTTGCACTCGTGGGAGGGCGGGTGGCGCGTTGTCTGTTCGCCGCCGCGATCGCAACCGCTGTGGGCATGCTCCCCGGCCTTCTTCTGCCACCGTTGCCCCCAATCCTGCGCGCCGGCGTGACAATCCTCCCGGTTGCGCTCGTCTATCTCGGCATCACGCGTGCTCTCGGCGTCTCGTCGGTGAGGCTGCGTTCTCTCTTCCGTCGCGGGTGACGACCGTGACCGGCGGTGGGACTCCCTTCGATGCCCGGCATGTAGCCCGCCTTCCCACCGACCCGGGCGTCTACCTGTTTCGAAGCGCGCGGGGCGAGATCCTGTACGTCGGCAAGGCCAAATCCCTTCGGGCCCGGGTGCGCACCTACCTGGGACAGAGCAAAGGCACGGACATCAAGACGCGGGAACTGGCCCGCCAGACGGTCGATGTGGAAGTCCTCGTCGTGGGCTCGGAAGCGGAGGCGCTGATCCTCGAGGCCAACCTCATCAAGGAACACCAACCCCGATTCAACATTCAGCTTCGGGACGACAAGAAGTACCCCTACATCAAGGTCACGGTGAACGAGCCTTTCCCGCGGGCCTACGTCACGAGGAGGGTGCGCAAGGACGGCGCCCGCTACTTCGGGCCATTCGTATCGGTTGGCCGTGTGCGACGCGCGTTGGAGGTCGTCAAGCGAATTCACGGCATCCGTTCGTGCAGGTACGACCTTCCCGCGGAAACGCCCGCGCGTCCCTGCCTCGACCACCACATCGGCCGTTGCGCCGCGCCTTGCGTGGGTCTCCAGACACAGGTGGACTACCGCGCCATGATCGACCAGGTCCTGCGCGTGCTCTCGGGGGACGTTGCGACCCTGCAGGCAGAAGTTGAAGCAGGGATGCGTAAAGCCGCTGCGGAAATGGACTTCGAGAGAGCCGCGCACCTGCGCGATGTACTGGCCGGACTGGACGGCATCGCGCGGCAGCAACGGGTCCACAGGGTCGGCGGAGGAGATCAGGACGTGGTGGGCATCGCCCGGGACGGCTCCGTGGGCGTGGCCGTAACACTACACATTCGGGATGGCGTGCTCATCGGCCGCAACACACATGTGATGGCCGGTGTGGAAGGGGAGGCGGATGCCGATCTGGTGTCGAGGTCTGTCTCCCATGCATACCTGTCGAGCGGCGCCCGCGCGTTCGAGAATCTGCCCGGTGAAGTGCTGCTTCCAACGACCTTTCCGGATCGGAAGGTCCTGGAGGGGATCCTGAACTCGCACGCCTCGCGGAAGGTGTCCCTGCGGATACCCAGGCGGGGCGCCAAGGCGCGGCTGCTTGAACTGGCACTCGCCAACGCTCGCCAGGCGCTGGCCGACCGGGTAATGAAGGGGGAGGTGCCGCTCCCGCGAACCGACGACGTTCTCTACGAGCTGCAGGACCGCCTGAGCCTCAAGGTCGTCCCGCGGCTCATCGTGTGTTTCGACGTATCGCACACGCAGGGGGCCGAAACCGTTGCCAGCACCGTGGTCTTCGAGAACGGAGAGCCCCGGAAGTCCGGCTACCGGCACATGCGAATTCAGGGCGATTGGGGAAACGACGACTACCGTTCGATGGCCGAAGCGGTGCGGAGGTTTTTCGCGCGCAAGGTCAAGGAGCAGGGCCCCCTTCCGGATCTGGCGGTGATTGACGGTGGCAAGGGACAGCTCGCGGCAGCCCGCGAGGCGCTCGTCGGCCTCGACCTCTCGCACGTCGCTCTGGCGGCGCTGGCGAAGCGACAGGAGGTGGTTTATCGGCCGGGGGACCCGCAGGGGCTTCGTCTTCCCGGAACGGCGCGCTCCCTTCACCTGCTGCAACGGGTGCGGGACGAGGCGCATCGCTTCGCGGTTCGCTACAACCGCAAGCTCAGGACCCGCCGGACGGTCCGATCCGGGTTGGGCGACATTCCCGGAGTCGGACCCCGCCGCCAGCAGGCGTTGCTGTCACGTTTCGGCTCGCTCCGAAGCGTGCGGGAGGCCACCCCCGCCGAGATCGGGCGCATCCCCGGCTTCAGTGAAGCGATGGGGGCCAGGATTCTGACCTATCTCGGAAGACCCTGATCGGTCACGGCATTCCGACCGGCCGCACCGGCGCACCCCTTTGACCTGTCTGGAAGCCGTCAATATACTAACTGTCGGACGAATGCCCGTTTTTCGTTGCCGAGGAGAGCGGGGCACACTGAACGACGCTTGAGGAGGTTGTCGTGAACAAATCCCGGTTCGGGCTCCCGTTGGTGACCGCGACCGTCTTCGTTCTGTCGGGCTGCGCGTCCGGGGGAGGCGGGGGCGGGGGCGAGGAAGGGAATCCCCCCAGAGAAAACGACCACACGCGGACTGCCGAGTTGTACCTCACGCAGGCGCAGACACTTGGCGCTGCGGAGCGGTACCAGGATGCGCTCGCTGCGGCCTTCAACTCCATAATGGACGATTCGACGAACGCCCTCGGCTACTTCCAGGCCGCCCGGGCCCAGCTTGGTCTGGGGGACTACGTCGCCGCCGATACGCTCTTCGGTGCGGCGCTGGAACTCTATCCCGGCTACGATCAGGATGTTCGGGTCCAGCGCGAGTCGACGTGGATCGAGCTGTTCAACCAGGCGATCATTCCCCTGGACGCCGGAGACTCCGAAGAGGGTGCGCGCCTTCTCGAGGCAGCCGAGATGATCTTCCCGGCGCGGCGTCCGGAGGCACTGATCAACCTCGGTGTCACCTACACCAATCTGGGGCGTACCCAGGACGCCGTCGACGCCTACGGCAATGCTCTCGAGATCATTCGGGGCCCCCGCATGGCGGAGGTCGACAGCACGACTGCGGCCGACTGGGCTTCCAGGGAACTCAGCGTGACCTTCAACCGGGCGCAACTCCTGAGCGAGGCGGAGCGGTACGATGAAGCCGCCACCGAGTACGAGAGGTATCTCGAGTCCTACCCCGGTGACGTCGGGGCACTCTCAAGTCTGGCCACGACCCTTGCCCAGTCGGGGATGGCCGATTCGGCCCAGGCCATCTATGACAACCTGCTCGCCGGGACCGGGCTTGGGATGCGGGAGTACTTCAATATCGGGGTGGGCCTCTACGGGGCCGCATCCGATATGGAGGAGCCGGAGGAGGCGAAAACGATCTTCGAACGAGCGGCCGAGGCGTTCCGCCAGGTAGCGGAGGTTGCCCCCGAGAACCGTGATGCGTTGTTCAACCTGGCCCAGTCGCTCGTCGACGCGGAGAATTGGGAGGAATTGATTCCCGTGGCGCGTGCCCTGCTGGAACTGGACGGCCAGAACCCGGACAGCTATACGATCCTCGCCCAGGGTCTGGTCGGAACCGACCAGACCCAGGAGGCGGTGCAGGTCCTCGAAGCCCGGGAAGCCCTGGCTTTCCGACTCGAGGGATCCACTCTGCAGCCCCAGGCTCGCGGGGGAGCGTCGCTCGTCGGGACATTCGTCAACAATACGCTGGATGCAGGAACGACCGTGACGATCCGGGTGCACTTCAACGGCGAGGACGGGGCCGAGGTCGGTGCATCCGACATTCGCGTGACGGCACCCGAGCAGGGTGGTGCGGAGCCATTCCGGGCGACGCTGGACAGCGACGAGAGCGTCATGGGCTACTACTTCGAGGTGTTGAGTCCGTAGATCATCGTACGCGGAGCGTGCCGCGGGAGTAGCTCAGTTGGTAGAGCATCAGCTTCCCAAGCTGAGGGTCGCGGGTTCGAGTCCCGTCTCCCGCTTTGTCCGCGCTCGATGGACTCCCGGATTTCGTTACCGCTCCCTGGGGAGCGCGTGGCGCGGCAACGGTGGCGCCCGGGTGTTCGGGCCGGTACCTTTGATGTTCCTGTGGACCGGGCCTGAAGGCCCCGGCCGGTCTCCCACCCTGGACAGGAGGTAGAAATGCAGCGCATCCGAACACTCCTGGTAGTCTCGCTTGCGCTGGTGGCGGTCTCGCCGCTGGTCGGACAAACACCCACGGAAGAGCTCCAGCGCCGTATGGAAGCGGCGGAGAATGCCACAAACGTCGATGTTCTCCTCCAAGGTGCGGCGGCGGCACGGCTCCTGGGCGATTTTTCCCGCGCCAGCGGGATCATGGAGAGAGCCACCACGGCGCTCGTACAAGTCGACAACAGTTGGGTCACCGAGATGATTTTTCAGGCCCTGGCGTCGGGCAAGGGCTCGAACGGGATGCAGAGGGCGTTCCGTGATGCTCGCCAGCGGATCCGCATGTCGCCGCAGCAGATCGCGGATGTGACCAACAACTTCCCGTCTCTGCTTCTGGGAGGCGAATTCGACGAGATGATCCTGAGTTTCTCGCCGGACCACCCCGATCCCGCCTACCGGTGCGAATGCCAAGCGGAAAAAGCGTGGGTACACCGTGTTGCCGGCAGGCAGCACGAGTCGCGGATCCTGTGGGGAGAACTGGTCGCTGCCTGGGACCGCAATCCTCTGGAGTTTACCAATCCGGACGCACAGGCCAACTGGCAGGGTCAGTATGCTCGCAACCTCGCGCGTGCCGGAAGGGTCTCCGACGCCCGCGCTGCCCTGGAGAAGGCGATGTCCATGCCGGTCAGCGATGACGAGCGACCGGCGGTCCAGCGTCGCTGGGCGCAGACCCACGCAGAACTCGGCGATGTTGAGGGGGCGGTCGCCCTGCTGGAGCCTCTGATCGCCAGCTCGACGCTGGTGACCGTCAACAGTCTTTCCACGCGCTACACGTGGGAGCCCGTGCGCAACACCATCGAGTTCCAGGAGATGCTCGCCCGGCACCGCTGAAGGAGCGGTGGGCGAGGGCTTCCCGGCTGGAGACACCCGCGTTCCCGCCGACCGGGGAGGCGTAAGTTCGTGGTGCGAATCGGCGAAGTCGGAGCGGGCTCGATAGCAGAAGCCCTCGAACTCCGCATCGGAACCAGGATCGTCACCGTCAACGGTGCCCGCGTGAGGGACAGCATCGACTTCCACTTCCTCACGGCAGAAAACGAGCTCGAACTCGAGGCTGTGGATCCCGACGGCGTTCCCGCCGTCTACGAGATATCCCGCGACCCCTCGGAACGGCTCGGCATCGTGCCCGCAAGGGACACGATCCGGGAATGCGCCAACGAGTGCGTCTTCTGTTTCATCGACGGCAATCCCCCCGACGCGCGCGCACCGCTCTGGCTGCGTGACGACGATTTCCGCCTCTCCTTCACCTACGGCAGCTACGTCACCCTGACGAATCTCGGCCCGAGGGGTCTGCAACGGCTCGTGGACCAGAGAATCTCTCCGCTCTATGTCAGCGTTCACGCCACCAGCCCGGACGTCCGGACTCGCCTCCTCAAGAACAACCGCGCAGGCCTGATCCTGAAACAACTGGAGGGCCTGCTGGACGGCGGACTGGAAGTGCACACACAGGTCGTGCTGTGCCCGGACTGGAACGATGGCGAGGAACTTGACCGCACCATACGCGAACTCTACGCACTCGGGAAGGGCGTTCTGACGCTCTCGGTCGTGCCCGTGGGCCTCACGCGCTACAACCTGGACCGCCCGGTCCGTTTGCTGCGGCCCGCCGAAGCGGCAACGGCGCTGCGACAAACCGGTGCCATTCGCGGCCAGGCCATGCGGGAGCGCGGGCACGGCTGGTGCTACGCTGCCGATGAGCTCTTCCTGATTGCGGGGAGAGATGTCCCGGCGGCCGGCTACTACGACGACTGGGCACTCCTCGAGAACGGAGTGGGCGCCCTCAGGACGCTCCTGGACGCGTTCGAAGAAGGCAGGGATCGCCTTGTGCCCCTGGACGGCGTGGACCGGGTGCGCATCGTCACCGGGACATCGATGCGGCCCTGGTTCGAGGAGCTGGCCCCCCGGGTCGCGCGCAGGATGCGGTGTGCCGTGGAGGTCGTCGCCGTCCGGAATCGGTACTTCGGGCCATCGGTGACGATCGCCGGGCTGCTCTCCGGCGCCGACCTGCTCGATGCGGTCGCGGACTCCGGCAGCGGCGACCTCGTGCTTCTTCCAGGCGAGGCTCTCAATGGCGACGGCCTCTTTATCGACGGTCTGGCTCTTTCGGACATGGCGCGGCGCCTGTCGCCGGCGGTCGTGCGCCCCGGTCATGAACTCGTCGAGACCCTGACGGCCGCGCACGCGCCGACCGGGCAATGAGCCTTCCCGTGGTGGCGGTCGTGGGTCGGCCCAACGTGGGAAAATCCACCTTCTTCAACCGGGCCATCGGGCGCCGGGTGGCGATCGTGGACGACACCCCCGGCGTCACGCGCGACAGGAACTTCGGGCAGGCGGACTGGACAGGGCACAACTTCTTCCTCGTGGACACCGGGGGCATCGTCGAGGGCTCGCAGAGGACGATCGACCGCCTGATCCGCGAACAGGCGATGGTCGCCGTCGAAGAGGCGGACGTGGTCCTCTTCCTGGTCGACTCCAGGACGGGAATCCACCCGCTGGACCAGAAGTTGTCGGAGGTTCTGCGCAAATCGGCCAAACCGGTCCTGCTGACGGTCAACAAGGTGGACAACCTCCCGACAGAGAGCAATCATCTGGACTTCTGGGAGCTGGGGATGGGAGAGCCACACCCGGTCAGCGCGGTTTCCGGCAGGGGGTTCGGCGACCTGTTCGACGTCATGGTTCCCCTCCTTCCGGAGGAGACGGGTGAGCCTGAGCCCGACGACGTCAGGGTGGCGGTGATCGGCAAGCCCAACGCCGGGAAGTCATCGTTGGTCAACCGGCTCTTCGGTGAGGAACGCGTTGTCGTGAGCGACGTGCCCGGCACAACCCGGGACCCGGTCGATCTGGCCATGAAGTACCACGGACTCAACCTCACCTTCGTCGACACGGCGGGGCTTCGCCGCCACGCCCGCATGAAGGACTCGGTGGAGTACTACTGCAGTCTGCGCACCGCACGGGTCGTTCGCGAGGCCGACGTGTGCCTGGTGGTCGTAGACTGTGCCGAGGGTCTCCACGTGCAGGACGTAAAGGTCGCGGAGACCGCTTGGGAGGCCGGTTGCGGGGTCATCATGGTGTGCAACAAGTGGGACCTGGTGGCCAAGGAAACGCAAACGGCGGCGGAGTTCGAACGGCAAGCAGGGAAGAGAGCGCCCTTTCTGCGGCATGTGCCCTTCCTTTTCGCGTCCGCGCTTACGGGGTTGCGCGTCCGCAAGACGCTTGATCTGGTGCGGCAGGTCGCAGCGCTGAGGCAGCAGCGTATCGGGACCGCACAGGTGAACGAGGCGATCGAGGCGCTGGTGGAAAGGCAGCCACCCCCACACGCCCGAGGCCGGACCGTCAAGCTCAAGTACGCCACCCAGGCCCGTACGTCACCCCCCACCTTCATCGTCTTCTCGAACCTTCCCGACGAGATTCCGGCCCACTATCGCCGCTATGTCTCCAACCAGCTGCGAGCCAGGTGGAACTTCACCGGCGTGCCGATACGGATCAGGCTTCGCAAGAGCGGCGCATGACCGGGGCCCGCCCGGTCTGGATTCCCCGCAGCGCATGTGGTAACGTCGTGAGAAGTTCCCGGCTGGTGACCGGTGGCAGGAACCCGGCCTGCCCAACACGGCGGCGGAGACCGTGACGAGCGCACTCATACTGGTTCTGGCAGCGTATCTGGCCGGGTCGATCCCTTCGGCATTCTGGGTCGGCCGGTTCTTCTACCGCAAGGACCTGCGCACGCTCGGCAGCTGCAACCTGGGAGCCACAAATGCCTTCCGGGTTCTGGGCTGGCAAGCTGCTCTGCCGGTGATCCTTGTCGACATGTTCAAGGGTTTCGCGCCGGTTTGGTGGTTTCCGGACCTCGACGGACAGACCGCCTTCTGGTGGACCGTCGCCTACGGCGCGGCCGCGATTGTCGGCCACGTCTTCTCGTTCTGGGTGGGCTTCAAGGGAGGGAAGGGCGTCGCGACCAGCGCGGGGGTGCTGGTCGCGGTCGCACCGGTGGCGATGGTGGCCGGCGGCGGGATCTGGCTCATCGCCATGCTGACCACCCGAATCGTGTCGCTGGCGTCGATTGCGGGCGCGGTCGCGGTAGGGATCGCGGGACTGTTCATCGCTGACGCCGGGCTTCCCGTACGGGCATTCCTCGGCTCCATGGCGGCCTTCGTCGTCTGGGCCCACCGTTCCAACATTCGCCGGCTGTTGGCGGGGACGGAGCCGCGCCTCGGAAGACCCGGCACGGTCGACCGGGAGGATCCATGAGGGCTCCCGTCCCGCACAGGGTATCGGTGATCGGCGCGGGGGCGTGGGGCACCGCCCTGGCCAACCTGCTGGCCGATACCGGCGCGGACGTGCGACTCTGGGCACGGGAAGCGGAAGTCGTGGCTTCGGTCAGGGAAACAGGGCAGAACTCCCTGTTTCTGGAAGGAACATCCCTGAACCCGGACCTGGCGGTGACCACCTCACTGGCGACTGCGCTCGGCGATGCGGAAGCCGTCGTCTGGGTCTGCCCGGTCCAGCACTCCGCGGCCGTGCTGGCGGCGGCGGCGCCCTACATACCCCGGTCGGCGATGATGGTCACCGCGTCCAAGGGGATCGAGATTGCGACCCTGCGGCGAATGGACGAGATCTTCGCCGAGGTGTTGCCGCAAGAGCAGTCTCGCCGGCTGTGCGTGCTTTCCGGGCCGAGTTTTGCGAGGGAAGTGGTCGCCGGCGCCCCGACGGCGGTGGTGGTGGCCAGCCGCGACGAAGGGGCCCGTCTCGGCGCCCAGGCGCTGTTCCAGACGGACCGCTTTCGGGTCTACACCAACTCGGATGTGGTGGGTGTTGAATTGGGAGGCGCCCTCAAGAATGTGATTGCCGTGGCTGCCGGGGTTGCCGCGGGCCTGGATCTGGGTCACAATGCGGTGGCTGCGCTCATGACGCGGGGGGTGGCGGAGATCAGCCGGCTGGGAGTGGCTCTCGGGGCTCAACCCGCTACCTTTGCCGGACTCGCCGGAATGGGAGACCTGGTCCTGACCTGCACCGGAGGGCTGAGCCGAAACCGGACCGTGGGATACCGCCTCGGTCTGGGGCACTCCATGGAAGAGATCATGGGCAACACCCGAACGGTGGCGGAGGGCGTGGCAACCGTTCGGGCGGTCCACCGACTCGCCCGCAGGCTGGGGATCGAAATGCCCGTATCGACCGAGGTGTATCGGATTATCGTCGAGGGCGTCGACCCCATGGAGGCGCTCCACCGGCTGATGACAAGGGAACCGAAGTCCGAGAACCCGGATATCCTCCTCGTCGGGGAAGGGAGCTGAAGAACGTGGAACCGATCGCCCGCAAGACATACTATTCGATCGGGGAGGTCGGTAGCCTGACCGGACTCAAGGCCCATGTGCTCCGGTACTGGGAGACCCAGTTCGACGTGTTGTCGCCGACAAAGAACCGCGGTGGCAGCCGGGTGTACAGGATGAGGGAGATCGAGACCATACTGCTTGTCAAGCATCTTCTCTACGAGAAACGCTTTACCATCGAAGGCGCCAAACGGGAGCTGAAGAAGATGCGGCAGGGAGGCGGGATCGAAGAGGTCCGGAAGCTCCATGCGGAACCTGCGGTGCTCGGTTCGATCAGGGAGAACCTCGTGGCTCTTCGCGATGTCCTGACCCTCCCCGACGGCTGAGGACTCGGGGTCCCGCGTGCGCATCCTCTGCACAAACGACGACGGTTACCTGTCACCGGGCGTTCGCGTGCTCGCCGAGGCCGCTCACGAGATCGGCTCTGTCGATATCGTGGCTCCCGACCGGGAGCAGAGCGCGTCCAGCAACGCCCTGACCCTGCACAGTCCCCTGCGCACGCGGAAGGCCCCGGACGGAACCACCATCCTCGACGGCACCCCCACCGACTGCGTCATCCTCGCGGTGAGCGAGCTTCTCGGCGAACGCCCCGACCTCTGCGTCTCGGGGATCAACCACGGCCCCAACATGGGGGAGGACGTCCTGTATTCGGGGACGGTCGCGGCCGCGATCGAAGCCACCATTCTCGGGATTCCCGCGGTGGCGTTTTCCTATGTGGGGCGCGGGATCGAAGAGGTGGAGGGGTGGCAGTCGGTCGTGAGCAGCCTTCTGAAGCAGATCATGGCGAAGGGCATTCCTCCGCACGAACTGCTGAACGTGAATCTCCCCGCGATTGCCCCCTCCGATCTGCGGGGCGTACGGGTGACCAACCTCGGACGGCGCCGGTACACCGATGCCATCACTCGGGCACCGGACCCTTCGGGAAGGGAATACTACTGGATCGGCGGCGGGTACCCGCATTGGAACGGCGGGCCCGACTCCGACTTCCGCGCGGTCAAGGAGGGGTACGTTTCGGTGACGCCCCTTCACCTCGATCTCACCAGCTACACCCGACTCGACGAAGTCCGCGGATGGAACCTGGAAGTCCGCGGGCTTCCGGAGCCCTGATCGGAGCGGGATGAAGCACTGGTTCGGGAACGCGCTGCGCGGCATCTGCATGGGCCTGGCGGACGTGGTTCCGGGGGTGTCCGGCGGCACGGTTGCGCTCATCCTCGGGATCTACCCGCGCCTGGTCAACGCGGTGGGAGGCCTGGGCGCGGGAATGCTGCGACGCATCCGTACCCCCGCCTTTCGCGCCCTGCTCAGGCAGGGGCTTCGGCATCCCGCGCGGCTCGCCGACGACAGGAGCGGGCGCGACGCGGGACATGTTCTGCTGCTGGCTTCGGTGGCCGCCGGCATCGTCCCGGCGATTGCGGTCGGAGCCCACACCATCCCTCCCCTTCTCGACAGTCACCCGGCGCAGCTGCGGGGGCTCTTCCTGGGCCTCGTCGCGGCCTCGGTCATCATCCCGTTCCGCGAGATCGGCCGCCGGACGCCGTCCCGGTGGCTCCTGGCCCTCGGCGCCGCCCTCGTCGCGGCGTGGGTGGCCGGGCTGCCGGAGCCGACGACACGGCACGCCCGCGGCGTCGTGTCGCTGGAACTCGCCGCGCCGCAGGCGGCCGAGGTGCGTCTCACGCCGGCGAACCTGACGCTGGTGGCGCCCGGAGAAGACGACCTTCCCGATATCGCGTACGGGTTGGCCACTTCGGTCATCATCCCCGCGGGCGCGGCCTCTGCCGAGATCGAGGTTGTCGCACGGATGGCCGGCGACGCCGCCAACGTGCCCCCGGGCTCGATCCGCGGGGTGGAGGGAGAGGGTCCGCTGGTGATCTCGGCCGTGTCGCAGCCCGCCGCGCTGACAGGCGGCCGCGACCCGAGCCTCGGGTATGTCTTTCTGGGCGGTGCGCTGGCCATTTCGGCCATGACCCTGCCGGGCCTGTCGGGGGCCTTCGTGCTGCTCCTGCTGGGGCTCTACCACTACGTACTCCACTCGCTTGCCCTGGCCGTCTCGCACGGTGACCCGGGGGCCGCGGCCGTCGTTGTGACGATGGTGGCGGCGATGGGCACGGGCCTGCTCACCTTCGCGCGCGTGCTCAAGTACCTCTTCTCCAGGTGGCGCGACGGCACGCTCGCGGTGCTGGTCGGGTTGATGGCCGGCTCGCTGCGCAAGCTCTGGCCGTTTGTGGACCACCCGGGACATGGCAGGGAAGTCCTGACGCTGCCCGCCGCGGGAGATCCGGGCACGGTGAGCGTGGCGCTCATGTTTGCGGCGGGGGTCGCACTGGTGGTGCTCATGCATACCGCGGGCCGCCGCATTCGGACGCAGCCGTTTACCGACCGTCGATCGTGACGCGCCAGACGGCCAGCTGAATCTCCGCGTTCGGCAGTTCACGCTCTTCAAGCAGCAGTCCGTCGCCCGCAAAGGCCTCGAACAGGCCCGGCAACCGTGCTCTGACAACCACCGTGCCCGACTGCAGATCGATGACATCGAGCCTTGATTCGTAGATTGAGTCCAACGTGCTGTTCGGGCGCTGACGAATTCCGACCAGGCCGCCGGGAAACTCTCGCGGTTCGTAGTGTCGCTCCCAGCCATCGCGCATCATGCGGAACACAACCCACAATCTGTCAGCATCGTCGAAACGAACGGCCATCACCTCGTGCGGCACGGGGTTATCCGTCAGATTGTACGGCACCTGCTTGATCTCAACCTCATTGAGGCTCGCCTCATGATGGAATTCGACCAATCGACTCCCACTGGAGTCCCACATTTCGACCATGTAGGCGAATCGCTGGGCGGCCGCGACAACGCCGTCCGACCTGGCTGCAAGAATCCGGAGTGAGCGCATCGCGTCTTGCGGGCCAGTCGCATCGGACGCACCGAAGGAGCGCACAACCTCATCTCCGCGGATGATGTGCAAGAACGGCGAGCCGGTCATCTCGGCCGCTGTATTCGCGACATAGCCCCGATTCAATGCCGCAGCACTGAAGAGGGATGCAACACGGCCCGGGAGCCTCTGCTCTTCCATCAGGGCGAAGTTCGCGTCGAAAACGCTCTCGCGGGTGTTCCTCGGATCCAGAACGTGTACACGCCCGTCGGTGTCAGCGTGCACGAGAGCTATGCGAACGAACTCCTCCGGGCCCTCTCCCGCTCGACCCACTTCACGAAGGAACCGCCCGTTGGAGTCATACACCTTCAGCGATTCTCCCTGCCCGATCCAGTAGCGGCCCAGGCTATCTCGTGTCGCGACGCGGGACCGCTGGATGAATCCTTCCCCTGCCATGTCACCGAGAACCGCCAACTCATCGAGCCGCGCGCACGTCGTGCAGAGATCCTCGGCGTCCCGCACGATATGGCGACCACGGCTGTCGCCGGACAGAACCCGTTTCCGTGATTCCTGTGATTCCGCCTCGCCGGGACGGTATGCGGTGGGGAGAATGACAATGCAGAACAGGATTCCTTCGACAACTCTCCTCATCCATCTACATGATTGGCCCACGCGCTTACCGTGCCCTTGGCTGAGTACACGAAGTTCTTCCGGTCCCGATAGGTAATCCAAACCGGTTCCCACGGCGAGCGCAAATGTCCGTATCGCAGCCAAGGTTGCGCGATACGGTGAGGCATCATACGTGTCCATCTGCGCACACCCGTCCACCGGGGTAGGCTGAGACGTTCGGTGAGCGGGTTCCATCGGGACCGGCGATGGTCCGGGCATGATCGAGGAAGATTGGACGCGGGCCGTATGGCACGGGGACCTCGGATACCTGCTCTTTGCGGGGCCGAACCTCAGGCTCTTTGGATCTGACGGCAGCTTCGTCAAGGTGATTGGCCGCGAAGGCGAGGGACCCGGGGAATTCCGCTGGATCAACGAGGTGCAGGTCGTGCAGACCCGGATCGCGGCGCTCGACTTCCATGGCCATGCCTGGTCCATCTTCGATGCCGACGGGTCGTTTGTGAGGCGCAAGAGCTACCGGGGAGACCTGGGTCGGGGCCGCTTTGCGGTCGCCGGCGGGGATACGGTGGTGCTGGCTACCGAAGTGGAAAGGGACCAGCTCGGTTGGCTGGTCCTCATGGACGAAGATGTTCGCGACGACCGGTGGCGAGACGCCAGGCTGGATGTCATCGACCTCGCTAGCGGGCGGCACCTTGGCCACTACCGCTTGGGACGGCGTGTACCCGTCGCTAATGGTGGTCTACGACGATCCGGTATCTGACGACCCGCTGAACGTCGAGCTCGTCGCGGGTCACCGCCCACACGTGGTCGCCATCGAAGATGGGCTCGGCAGGGGAGACGAGAAATCCGTCGGGGGCCGCGAGCACGCCCAGGTAGGTACCGTCCGGCTCGAACGCGTCGTACCGCACCGGTGACACCCACGTTACCGGTTGCGAGCGCGGGTCGTCTGGGTCGTGATCCTCATTGACTACCGGGCGCGCTTCCGTCCAGAGTTGGACCCAGATGCGTCCGTCCCGGCCGGCGACAAGGCCGCGGAAGGGGCGCTTGGTCTCGGGGACCGGCGGGCCGTTCCAGCTCCAGTCGGGCTGGGTGCGCTGTATGCTTGCCGTGGTGACTTCGCGATGGTAGCCGCGCTCGGCTTCCGAGACGAGGACCGGCTCCCACGTGCGCTCAATGCGCACAACGCCATCATCGCTTTGCAGGTCTATGCGGTAGTCGCTGGAGATCCCCGTCATAAACCGGCCATTCGGATGCACCGTCCAGTAGTAACGGGCCGTGAGTGGGACGGCGCGCGACGCCGTTGACCGGCCCCCCATCGGGAAGGGAAGGCGAACCTCCAGCGAGGAAGGCTCGAAGTCGATGCCGGGAGGGGCGAGCGAGTCCAGGAGTTCTCCCCCCGAACCCATAGCGATGATGTACTCGGTGATGTCGCCGCCGGGGGCGGTTCCGGCCGCCGTCACCAGAATGCGGCCGTTCGGGTCGATCCGCAGCGGCTTGACGGGAAGAACAAGGGCACCCGCAGGGAACGCCCAATGCTCCCGGTCCACCGCCGCGGGTCCTACGACCTTGACGGCCATGTCCGAAACATCGTGTGCGATGACGCGCCCATCGGGAAGGACCGCGACCGACATGGCGTTGTTCAGCTCGCCCGGCCCTTGGCCGCGCCTTGTCAGCGTCTCCGCGTAGGTACCTCCCGAGTCGAAGACACGAATGCTCTGGGCCTGTCCGTCGAGGACATGGACCTGCCCCTCGCCGTCCACCGCGATCCCGTAGATGTTGCCGAAGAGGTACTCGTCCGGGCCATCCAACTCTCCGATCGATACTTCCGGAACAAGAGCAGCCTCCTTGCCCCAGACGCTTCCCGACAGCGTACGCACCACGGTTGTGTCGCCGCGGGTTTCTACCACCCGTTCGTGCGGTTCCCCGTTGGCGCCGGGCAAGGCAGGGTCATCGGTGTTGCACGTGACCAGGGCGGTGGCGGCGAAAGCGATCGCCATGGTTCTCGTCAACATGGCTTCTCCAGTCCCTCCTCGCGGCACCGAGTGAGGCGAGGTGGAGGGCGAGTGCCCGGGCACAATTCAGGACCGTGCGGCTGCCCAATGCCTTCGCCTCCGAGGGGCTGACGGCCTATGTCACCCCCCCAATGTCCCCGCCAGGACTCGAACCTGGGGCCTACTGCTTAGGAGGCAGTCGCTCTATCCACCTGAGCTACGGGGACTGCTTGAACAGAGGAAGATCGGTGCGGCGCACGTCCCGGACAAGTGGCGGCCGGCCCCGCGCGGGGAGCGTACGGGCAATGGACGCCGGGCCACGGCGGGTGCGCGGGCTCACGGCCCATACAGGGCTTTTCCGGGTGACGAACGCTCCCTGCCGCCCTATCTTTGGGCCGGTATCCCTGAATGAGCCAAGGAGGAAGGCCTTCCCATGACGACGACTGCGCTGCTGTTTCTGCTGGCCACGGGTCAGCCCGGACCGGACCGGATCGACCTGGAGCCGTCCCGCATGACCCTCGACGCGGGCGAGACCGCGACGGTCACGGCCACCGTTCGAGCCGACGACGGGTCCGTGCTCGCCGACGCCACCGTGACGTGGATCGCCATGTCGCCCGAGATCGCCGCCGTGAATCAGGCGGGTGAGGTGACGGCCGTGTCCCCGGGCGAGGCTCGGATCGCGGCCAGGACCGGCAACGTGATGAGCTTTGCCACCGTGGTCGTGCGCGCCCTCCCGGTAGAGGCGGTGCAAGCCGCGCTTCCCGAGACCCGGTTGGTTACGGGCACAACCGTCCCGATTCGGGTCACGGCCATGGGGCCCGACGGCGAGGCCGTCGCCGCCCCGGTGCTCTCCTTCTCGTCCAGTGACCAGTCGGTGGCGGGCGTGGACCGCACGGGGCGCGTGTACGCCCGGGGCGCGGGAGAGGCCAGCATCACCGTCTCGTCGGGTGGCGCCCGCGCGTCCGTATCGGTCACGGTGCAGGACGGCGATGTGGGCGAGGTAGTCGTCACCCCGGCCGAGGTGCAGGCTCGCACCGGCGATGTCGTCCGCTTCCGGGCCCAGGGGTCCACCGTCCTATATCCGGAGTGGAGTGTCAGCGGCGGCGGGGCGCAGATCGAGACCGAGGGCCCCGAAGGGGTCTTCGTCGCCGAACGGCCCGGGACCTACCGGGTCACGGCCATGTACGGCGAAGGACGCGTGGCCGTGGCTTCCGCCGAGGTGACGAGCCGTATCGAGGAGGCCGAGCTGGTCACGATGGGCCGTGGCTCCGCCGCCGACCATCACTCCGGTGACACCTGGGTCTTCGAGGGCGTGAACGGGCGCGACTACGCCTACGTGGGAACCTTCATGTACGACTGGATGAAGGCGTGGGACGTGACCGATCCGTCCAACCCCGTCCTCACCGACTCGGTGCAGCTCGACGCCAGACGCATCAACGACGTGAAGATCCACGGAAACAACCGCATCGGCATCCTGACCCGCGAAGGGGCCTCGGATCGCCGAAACGGAATCGTTATCCTCGACCTCTCCGAGCCCGCGCACCCGACCATCATCTCCGAGTACAAGCGCACGGTGCCGGGAGGCGTACACAACGTGTGGATCGAGGGCGACCTGGTGTACGCGGTCCACAACGGCACGCGTGACATCCACATCATCGACATCTCCGACCCGGCCGCACCCGACGAGGTGGGGCGGTGGGGACTGCCTCCGTCCGACAGCAAGTCGCTTCACGACGTCATCGTGCAGGACGGGTACGCGTACCTCTCGTACTGGGACGACGGCGCGGTCATGCTGGACGTCGGCGCTGGAACCCATGGTGGAACGCCGACCGAGCCGGTCTTCGTGTCGCGCTACAAGTACCCGATCGGCAACACCCACACGGCCTGGCGTGCCGGACGCTACCTCTTCGTCGGGGACGAGATCTTCCCTGACAACTGGGATGCGGACGCCGCCATCGAGGCCCGGGGCTACATCCACGTGCTCGACATGGAGGACCCGGAAAACCCGGTGGAGGTCGCTCGCTACGAAGTGCCGGAAGCGGGTGCGCACAACATCTGGGTCGAGGGTGACCGGCTGTACGTCGGCTACTATCAGGCCGGACTAAGGGTCGTGGACATCTCCGGCGAGCTTCGCGGCGACCTGTACCGCCAGGGCCGGGAGATCGCGGTGCTCAAGACCACCGATGCCGAGACCACGGTACCCAACTGGGGCATGACCTGGGGCGCCCAGATCCACAAGGGCAACATCTTCACCTCGGACCTCAATTCCGGGCTGTGGATCGTCAAGCTCATCGAGGGACAGAGGATCATCTCGTAGAGGGCCCACGCGGCATGCGCCCCCGGCCCCGGGGTCCGCAGGGCACGCGGGTCGGATGAAACGGGCCCGCCCGAGCGACGGAGGCGATCTGGCATTGGACTTCGCCGCTGCCGCCCGCCGCGTGCGCCCGCTGGCCTGGAAGACCCCGATCCTTCCCCTCGAAGTCCCCGGCGCAGCTCGCGTGGCCGCGAAGCTGGAGTCCCTTCAGCACACGGGGTCGTTCAAGGTGCGCGGCGCCACCAACTGCATGTTGAAGCTGACGCCGGCAGAGCGCGGGGCAGGGGTGGTCGCCGCCTCGTCGGGCAACCATGGCCGGGCGGTCGCGGAGGTGGCACGGCGCCTGGAAGCCGCCGCCACGATCTGCGTGCCGGACTGGGTGGATCCTTCCAAGCTGCGTGGAATCCGTGCCAGCGGCGCCTCGGTGGTTCTCGCCGGTCCCAGCTATGACGAGGCCGAGGAGAGGGCCGCGCTGCTGGCGAGCTCGCGCGGGATGACGCTCGTGCACCCGTTCGACGACCTCGACGTCATCGAAGGTCAGGGGACGATCGGCTTCGAGATCGTCGAGCAGTTCGAGGGGGTCGAAGAGGTGATCGTCCCCCTCTCGGGCGGCGGACTGGCCGCCGGGATCGGCCTTGCCGTCCAGGACCGGGGTGTGAGGGTGGTGGCGGTATCGGCCCGGCGAGCGTCCGTCATGGTCCGGAGCCTCGCGGAGGGGCGTCCCGTCCAGCTGCCCGACGAAGAGACGCTGGCATCGGCGCTTTCAGGCGGCATCGGGCTGGACAACCGCTTCACCCACGACGTCTGCGGCCGTGTCATCTCGGAGCATGTGGTTGTTACGGAGCGCGAGGTGAGGGCAGCGGTCCGTCGAGCCTTCCACGAATACCGCCTGGTCGTGGAGGGCGGGGGAGCCGTGGGGCTGGCCGCACTCTGGTCCGGCCGTTACCTGCCAGGGGGGCCGGCCGCCGTGGTCGTCTCCGGGGGCAATCTGGACCTGGGGCGACTTGCGGAGCTGGTCGCATGACCAATCGTCGCCAATGGCCACTGCCAGGGCGCCTCCGCGGGTGCGCGCGGCTACCTGAGCCGGGCGATCACGACCCGGATGTTGCCACCGGCCTCTGCCGAGACTTCCACCTCGATGCCGTCGCCCGCGCCATCCGACTCGAAGTCGTGAAAGCGTATCCCCGCGGACGCGAGGTTTCCGGCGTAGGTGGCGTTGTCGAAGGCAACCGGTTCCGGACCGGTGTGAGGCCACGGGTACAGACCTTCGGGGTGTGAATCCGGCCGGAAGAGCTGGAAGGTCGCCGAAGGGAAATCGTACGTCGTGAACGTCCGCTCGGGCTCGGGGGCACCGGTTCCGTTCAGCATCATCGCCGTCACGTACTCTTCGAAAAGGACCGCGAACGGCTTTCCCGTCGTCTCCTGGATGCCGGCCACCCCAGCCGAACTCGTGGTATCGTTGAGCGCCAGGAAGAAGGGCCCGTCGGCCTTGTCCGAGGCATTGCCGTAGGCGTCTCCCAGGAACCGGTGGAAGTGCCATGAGGTGCCGTAGTACGTGTGGCCTACCGTGGGATTCGAGACGAGCGAATTGGCCTCTTCCGTGTAGGAGAGGATCAACCGCGCCAGGCGCAGCAGCATGCCGTAGTTCTCGGGGCTGATGATGGATCCGTCCCGGGGCGGATAGTGTTCCCGCGTCAGGAGCGCACCCCGGGCCACCCCGCCGATCGCCTCCATCGCTCTCCGCGACGAAATCTCCCCGGCAATCTCGGCTGTGCCTTCCTCGATCCAGCTGGGGTGGCGCCTGTTCGTCCTCGACCTCCGGTAGAGGGAGCTGACATGCTTCACCTCGTGTACCATCGTGGGAAGCGCCTGGTAGTGCCCGTCGTCCGGCGCGCCCCCGACTGCGTGAAACATGCTCTCGTTGAAATGGATCAGCTCCATCTGGTTCGATCCGGCGCACTGCTGTGCGTCCAGGAAGTCACCGGGCCAGACGAACGCCGCGATTCCATCTTCCACTGTCGGGGTAATGAACACGTTCACCCGCTCGTCGCCGTTGATATCCGGCACGCCTCCGAAGTACTCCTCGATCGTCTCGGCGCCGTACGCGTTGTAGTAGTCCAGCACCTGCCCGACATCGGCCGTCCGGACGGAGTCGGTGACGCGCTGCACGGAGTCCTGGTATACGGCCAGGTGGTCGTTGTAGCCAACCAGGTGGGCGGGCGCGGGGGTTGGTCCCGGTGGGGCGCACACCTCGCCGTCAGCGTCGTAGGGGCGAAAGATCATCCGCTGGGGCGGCGGATCCGGCCGGGTCGTGAGCAAGGCGCCGCGCCCCCGTGCGTTCCGGGTGTCCGGGAGTACGGCGCCAGGCCCCAGCCGCTGGATCAACCGATCGGCACGTGCCAGCAGATCGGCGTGCAGCCGGGCGGACGCGTCCGCCACGCGGATGCCGTCGGCCAGGGCAGGGGGGAGCTCCCACGCGGGGCGAGCCGGCGACATCCGGGCGAGCGCGGCACCGGTTTCAGCACCGCTCTCCGTGATTGTGACCGTCACGGGCAACAGCCCCGCGTCGCCGGACGCAACCGGTCGCAACACACCTACCCGATACCGAGCCCCGGGCACGCCGGCGGGAAGGAAGGGAGGACATGTCCCAAGCCCCGTCGCATTCACCGCGACGACGTCTCCGGACTCGAGGCGCAGAGGAGGATCGCACACCCGCAGGCTCAACCGGCGAGAGGCCTCGTTGCCCATGGTGTCTCGTACATGAACGGTGAACGTGCCTGCACCCGCTTCCGTGGCGATGCCGGCAATCACCCCCGCCGTGTCCAGCATCAGTCCGGAGGGCAGCGCGCCGTCCGTGACGGACCATGACAGCGGCCTGTGCTCCCCGCCGATGACCTCCAGGGCTCCCTGGTAGGCTACATCAACCCTGGCCCGTCCGAGCTCCGTCGTGCGGATCGCCAGCAGCGGTTCCGTTGCCGTTACCGTGAACTGCGTCGCCAGGCGCCCAGCCGCGGCAAGGAGGACCTGAGCGCCCGCAGGCTCCCCGAGCGTCCAACGTGTCGACACCTCTCCGGAGGCGTCCGTGCGCCCGCCGAGGGGCACGACCTGCCCGCCGCCGGAAAGCACCGCGAACGCCACCCGGACACCCGGGATCGGCGCTCCGCCGGCGTCCTCCACACGCACGGTCGGGTCAACGGGGAGGATCGACAACGCCGGTGCGGTCTGGCCGTCGCCCGCGACCCGGCTCAGTCGTTCGGGCTCGAGCTCCACGACCACGGACGCGGTACCCGAGACACCCTGGTGGACCGCGCGAATGGTTGCCGTCCCTTGTCCGGTGACGGTCACGAGCCCTGAAGCGGACACCGTCGCGACCTCCGTGGCGGAAGACGACCATGTGACGGCCGCGCCGGCGATCTCGATTCCCTCATCGTCGATGACGCGTGCCGTGAACTGGATGGTCAGGCCGACGACGTTGGATCTCGCGATCGATGGCGTGACGTCCACCTTCGCCGGGACGGGTGGCCCGGCGCAGCCGGCAAGCCCGGTCAGGGCAAAGAGGCAGAATACGGAGGAAGCGCGAGTCATTTGACGAAATCCCAGGGACAATTCATGCCGAAATGGCAGTCTTTCGGGGGTTTCCTGCCATTTTGGCAGACTTCCACCTCCGGGGACTGCCAAAATGGCAGACTCGCAGTGAATCCGCCATGCCCGTCGGGTGGGCAGGGGAGCCGTTGACCGGGAATCGGGCGAACGATTACTGTTCTGGGTCACAGATCCCCAAATGCATCCTTTTTCTTGCCGAATCGAGCCGTTTCCCGATGACGAAGTATCGCAAACCCGGATCACGTCCACCGAAGCCGGTGAATCCCGTCGACCAGGAAGATGCGTTTGTCGCGACCACCCTGGAAGTCACCAACTGGGCACAGCGCAATAGACCCATTCTGACGGCGGGCATCGTTATCCTGGGACTCGGTACGGCCGCGCTCGTCTACTACGCGCGCTACAGGGACACACTGAAGGACACTGCCGCCGCCCAGCTGGAACAGCTTCAGCAGCGGCTGGAGATGGGCGATCAGGCAGGGGTGCAGGCCGATCTGGAGCTCTACCTGGAGCGCTTTTCGAGCACTCCCTCCGCAGGCGAAGCGCGAATCACACTCGCGCAGGTAACCGCCGAGCTGGGAGACCGGGAAGCGGCCGTGGACGTGCTCCAGCCGGTTGCCGGCGATGTGGGAAGCCCGCTGGGCACCCAGGCGGCGGCGCTCCTGGCCGCGATCAGCGAGGACGCGGGAAACATGCAGCTTGCGCAGGGCCTCTACGAACGGCTCGCCGACCGGGCCCGGCTCAGCTTCCAGGTCCGCGACGCGTTGGCCGACGCTGCGCGTTTGCTCCGGGCTGGCGGGGACGACGAGGGCGCTCTGGAGATCTACGACCGCCTTCTCGAGGACATGGACGAATTCGATCCCGACCGTGGCGTGATCGAAATGCGCCGAGCCGAGGTTGTCGCGTCGCTGAACTGAAGGACCGGCGGCGCGGGCCGGATTTCGCTCCGCGTGGGGTAGAACTTCATCCGCGCTGGTGATCCCATAGGGGCACCTTGAAGGATCTTGGTGGGTACCGTGTGAGCCCACAGTAACCACAATTACGTCGCATAATATGTATTATGTAAAGTTATGCAGCACGAGCGAAGACCTTAGCGCTCAAGATCCCTTTTCCCGGCCGATTCAACTCCCCGGCCCTGCCTGACTTTCGCCCCTTGGCGCTTGCCTGGGCGTTCACCCCTGGTTCTTCTCGGGCGCCCCGCGACCCCGCGGAGATTGTCTCTTTCCCCCTAGCGAAAGATCTCCTCGACGCGGGCAGCCAGTCCGATGCTCATCGGTGCGCTCGACAGATTCGCGACGATGGCGACGATCAGGCCGGTGTCGCGGTTTGCGGTCAGCACGGTCCTTCCCCCGACCGATCCTCCGGTGTGCGAGATGATCCGCTCGCCGCGGCCGTTGGTCGACGTTCTCCAGCCTATCCCGTACCCGGTCTCCTGGCCGCTTCGGAGCCGTTGCGACGCAAAGAGCAGATCAAGGGTCTCCGCCTCCAGAAATCCGTCCTCCAGGTGGGCGTTGGCAAAGATCAGCAGGTCCTCGGGGGTAGAAAGAAAGCCCCCGCCTGCCCACTTGTAGCTGTTGTCGACAAACGGGGCGTTTACGACATCCCCTTCCTCGTTTGTGGAATAGAACCGGGTCCTGTGAGGGATGATGCGGTGGGTGTGCCCCGCTATCGTGTGGCGCATCCCCAGGGGCCCGAAGACCACATCGTCCATATACGCCAGGAAAGGCACTCCGCTCGCCCCCTCGATCACCGCGCTGATCAGGTTCCACCCGTAGGAGGAGTAGGAGTATTCGGTCCCGGGCTCGTTGATGAGCGGATCGTCCTGGAAGATCGCAAGCCCGGCTGCCACCGTGGGGTACCTGACCGATGACAGGTTTTCGGTGCCTTGGTAGTGGCGGATCCCGCCGATGTGTCCCGCCAGCTGCCTGGTCGTCACCGGAAATCGCTTTTCCGGAAAGTACGGGACGTACGTCTGCACGGGCGCATCGAGGTCCAGGGCGCCCTCTTCCAGGAGAACGCCGATGGCCGCTGCGGTGATTGGCTTGGAGACACTTCCGACACGGAATTTCGTGAGTGGCGTGACCGTCACGCCATGCGTGAGGTCGGAAAATCCAAATCCTTCCGACCAAAGCACTTCCGATCCCATTCCCACGGCGACCGAGAGTCCCGGAATCGTTTCGGCCTCCATGACCGAATCCAGCAGCGCGCGCGCCGCCTCGATGGCGGGGGCGCGTCCCGGGTCAACCGTTGCGGCCGGCTGCTCCGTGCACGCGGCGCCCGCACCGAGCAGGAGCCCGAGGAGGACGGCGATCACCGGGCGACTGTAGCGGCGGCGAGGGGCGCGGGAACGGGGTGTGCGGGTTGGGGTTGCAGCTCTTGCGTTCATGTCATTGGTCACCTTGAGAAGACGCTTCGAAGGACAAATCCGAGGTTGGCGGGCCGTTCGGCCAGACGCCGGACATACCAGGGGAACCAGTGTGCTCCATAGCTGATCAGGACCCGGATCCCCCGCCCCTCGCGTGCCAGTCGCCGCTGTTCCGCGCCGGAAATTCCGTACAGCATCTGAATCTCGTAGCCTTCGGGTCCCACCCCGTTCGCAGCGGCCCATTCCTCGATCCGCCGAATGAGAGCCGTATCGTGGGTTGCAAGACCCGCTCGGAGCCCGGCCTCGCGCGCGTTGGTTCCCAGCATGCGTGTCGCCAGGTCGAAGAACGCCTGATCCACGTCCGCCTTGTCGGGAAACGCGATGTCGGCGGGCTCGGCGTAGGCCCCCTTGACCAACCGGATCGCCGGCCCGAGGGGCATGAGCGACTCGAGATCGGCAGCTGTGCGGTACAGGTAGGATTGAAGACAGATTCCGAAATGGGCGTGGTCGGCGCGGATGGCCCGGTACAGCTCCAGCGTGGGATCCACATACCGGCTGTACTCCATGTCCATCCAGACCCAGTTGCCGTGCTCTTCGGCCGCCTCGGTGATCCGCCGCAGGTTCTTCTCCGCCACGCTGAAGCCCAGGTCCAGTCCCAGATGGGTCGGCTTGACCGAGAGCTCCGCGTCGAGGCCCCTCGATGCAACGTTCCCGGCCGCGCTCACATAGTGATCGGTGACGGCCTTCGCCTCGGCCTGGTCGGCTACGTTTTCGCCGAGGAAGGTGATGAGGGTGGGGATCCCCATGCCTTCCTCGAGATGCTTGCCGGCGTCAAGCGCCTCGTCCAGGGTCTCTCCGGGCATGAAGTGCCGGACCGCCCGCTTGACGAACCCGTACCTGGGGAAGGTGGCGCTGCACCATTTGTTCTCGGAGACCCACAACAGTATTGAGCGCATGGCCCGGAATATTGACTCCCTGCCCGTTCAGGCGCCAGAGGGACGGGCCAGGTCGGAAATGACCACCCTGAGCTGCTCGGCTGCCGCGTCCAGGGCTCTGTCCCGATCGGGTCGGGTGTCGTGGACGCCGAAGTGGATGGGCTCTCCGTAGCGAAGCGACACGCGAACGCGCCTGGGACTCCGCGTCCAGCGCGGCCAGGCTTCGTAGGAGCCGGCCACGCCACAGGGAATCACGGGAACGCCGGGCTTGAGGAGCAACCGGACCGCGCCTCGGCGGAAGGGCTGCAGCGTACCGTCCCAGCTACGCTCTCCTTCGAGGTAGATGCCTACGCCGTCACCATGTTCGAGCGCTCGGAGTGCCGTGCGCACCGCCTGCGCGTCGACGCGGTACCGCCGGGCCGGAATCGCGCTGACGTTGGTCAGGAACCAATGAAACGCGCGGCTCGCCGTAAACTGCGTGCTCTTCGCGAAGAAGTGGACGCGGCGCGGACAGTTACCCTGCACCATGAGCGGGTCCAGGGTGCTCAGATGATTGGCAACAAGGAAGAAGGGGCCGTCGCGGGGAATGTTCGCGGTGCCGGAGACCTCCATCCGCGTCAGCGCCCGGGTGGACCATTTGGCCACCAGTCGAAAGACGGTGTACCAGCTCACTACCGGGTCACGATCCTGGGTTGAAACTCGACGACCCTGCCCCGCCCCGCACGCTCGTACGCCTCCGCGACGAGGTGGCGTATCAGCTCCTCCCACCGCCTCGGGGAATCATCCAGAAAACGAAGCTGTACCAGGCGGTCGTCCGGCAGCGAGAGCTGGAGCGACGACGACGAGGCCTGTATGGCGCGTACGGCAAGGTGCGGCCAGCGTCCCGAATCGCGTCTCCCGTCCTCCACCGCAACCTCCTCCCGGTCCACCGTCAGGGTGCCGCGTGCCGGCGGGCCCATGGATTCCGTGAATCCCCGAAGCACACCGCGATAGCGCACCGCCGACTCCGAGACTCGCCAACTGACGATGACGGCCGCCGAATACATCAGGTCGCCGCCAGGCTGCAAGGCCCGTGTTATCGGCCCCCCGTGCGCATTGAGTCTCTTTACTAGTATAGCAGAATTGGTATATTCGCGCAAGGATGGATCGGTGGACTCAGCCAGGAGTCCGTTCCTTGCCCGTCGAATTCGGACACCGCACGACGGACAGCGGACGTGGTCCCCTTCTCCCTCCATGGGGTCGTGGCCGCACTGCGGGCAACGATACAGGAGATCGCGGAGGGCCATGGGGGAACGGGCCGTCCTAGAGTCGGCCGACCAGGTCGAGGAGACGCAGCTTCCAGACCCGCCAGACCGCCTCCAGTATGATGGCCCTGGACATCTTCGATTCCCCGGACTCGCGCTCGGTGAACACAATGGGAACTTCCTTCAGCTTGAACCCCTTGCGCCACGCACGCAGCTTGAGTTCGATCTGGAAGGAGTATCCGTTGGACTGGATCCTGTCGAGTCCGACGGATTCGAGGACGGGTCGCCGGAAGGCGTTGAAGCCCCCGGTGGCGTCCCTGACCGGCAACCGGGTGATGACCCTCGCATACCAGGATCCGAACAAGCTGATCAAGAGGCGCCGCATGGGCCAGTTCACCACCGCGATGCGGCCTCCGACGTAGCGCGAGCCCACCACCACCTCAGCGGTTTCGGTCGCCTCCAGGAGGACGGGGAGCGAGTCGGGGGGGTGTGACAAGTCGGCGTCCATCTCGACGAGGACGTCGAACCCGCGCTGCAGGCCCCAGGTGAATCCCGCGACGTAGGCCGCGCCAAGACCCTCCTTGCCCGGCCGGTGAAGCACCGAGACACGGTCGTGCTCGGCCGCCAGGGCGTCCGCCACCTCACCGGTGCCGTCGGGGGAACTGTCGTCCACGACGAGAATGTGGAAGACGTTCCCCTGTTCCAGAACCCTGGGCACGATGCGTGGCAGATTGTCGCGTTCATTGTAGGTCGGCACGACCACGAGTACCCGCGGCGATTCGTTCATCGGTCCTCCTCGGCCGCCGGGGCCGGCTTCCGCAGGACAATGGCGCCAAGACCGGCGCCCGCGAACTCGACCGCCGTGATCCAGACGCGTTGCATTCCGGCAAGGACAAGGCCTCCACCCTGCCCCGCCCAAGGTGCCACGAGAGCGGCCAGTACGCCTTCCCGCACACCGATCCCGGCGGGAGCGAACAGCAGAACATAGCCCACAAGATAGGCGCCCGCAAAGGCCGTGGCCGCGGCCGGCAAGGGCACCCCGAGCCCCAGGCCCCGGGTCAGGCAGTAGAAGGCGAGGCCGTAGACCAGCCAGCTCAGCAGGTACCCCGCAAGCCAGGCGAGGAATGCGGGAGCGCCGGGGGTGGGGAGATCTCCTTCGTGTCCGCTCCGTCGCCGTGCCCACCCCAGCAGGGCCCCCGCCCCGCCGAAGCATATGAAGCCCGACAAGCCCAGAAGGGCGGTCAACCCGGCAGCGAGCGCCACACCGTTGGGCAATGCCGGCGATTCGTACGCCACCCAGGCTCCCAGCACCGCCGCCGCGAGCAGGTTGACGACCTGGGCCGCCACGGCTGCTGCCCCGGCCCGCATGGCGGACAGCCCGGCCCGTCGTGCCAGCACCGCGAGCCCCGCGAGCTGGAAGATCTTCCCCGGGATGTATCGCCCCAGGTTCGCGACCATCACCAGGGACGCGGCGACATGGAGCGGGACGCCGGGCTCGCCGAAGGCAGCCATTATCCTTGACCACAGCCACGCCTGCAGGACAAATGCCGCGAGAAGCACGGCAACCGAGGTGGCCAGGAACACCGGATCGGGATCGACGATGCTCATGTCGAGATCGCCGGCTTCGGCGAGGCTGAAGCCCGCACCCCGCAGGATCAGCCATGTGACAAGGACGGTGAGAAGCGCTTTCCCGAGCCCCATCCCCCACCGCTTCAGCCCGGTCTCGCGGGCGGCGCCGCTACCCTCCCCGGGAGGTGCCATTCCAGGTGCGCCACGGTTGAAGGCGGTTAGGCAGGAGGGAAGCCGCGAGGAGGAGCACGGTGATCGCCGCGGCGGCGAGGCTGAGCCTCAGCGCGCTCCTCACCGTCGGTGCCGTGAACCGGAGCGTCACCGCGTGATCCCCCGCGGCGGGGATCTCGACGGCCTGAAGCGTCAGGTTGGCCCGGTGCATCGATGCCGGCGCCCCGTTCACCTCGGCCACCCACCCCGGGAACCAGTTCTCCGAGACGACCAGCAGAGCGGGGCCGGTCGTGCGCACCCGGAGCCGCCTGTGGTCGGGCTCGTTTGCCACCCAGGCGACCGTACCCGTCACACCGGGGGCCGGCACCAGCGGGATGGGCTGCGCCACGATGACCTCGCCACGCGGGTCGAAGCCCGGCGCGAGGATCCTCTCCAGTGCCGAGGCGTCGTCCATTACGGTCGCCGTGCCCGCCAGCCATGCGCGGTCGAGGCCGGGAAAGGCGTAGACCGCCTCCGTGCCCGCGGCGGTGCGTGCCGTGCTCAGGGGCCTCGCGCCCGGCATGGGGGGCTGCCCCGCGCGCTCCTCGGGCCAGACCAGATACTTCACATTCAGCATCCGCAGCACGGTGGGGTGCCGGGTGTTGGTCCCTTCCCGCCTGCTTCCCGCGAGACCCAGCAGCTGCCGGTACCGGGCCAGGTCGTTGGGGTGATGCCCCGTCACGAGGTCCATGCCGAACATGGCGAGGTCGACGTTCTGGTCGTCGCCGCGCAGGTCCGATACCCTGAACGGCGTTTCCTCCGCGCGCCGGTCCTGCAGGAACCGTACGTTGGCGTCCGGGGCGGCCCATGCGTGGAAGTCCAGGGTGGTGATGAAGGCGCGGTCGATTCGGCCAAGGTCGACCGCGACGAGGACGGCGAGCGCGGCGAGCGCCACCGTAAGGGGAACCCTCCGTTCCCGGATGGCCCACGCCGCCGCGACGGTCAGGCCGGCCAGCGCGAAGGCGATGCCGAACCCGCGAGTAATGAAGGGGCGCGCCGCCGCGAGAACAGCGACGGTCCGTTCGTCCGCGCCGGGATGGATCATGGTGGTCCAGATGCTTCCGAGCGCCCCCGACGACTGAAGCAGCAGCCCCATCAGGAGAAGACCAAGGAAGCCGAGCAGCGCGCGTCCGCGCGTCGTTCGCAGGAAGGGGTCCCGGGACGGTGACTCGCCGACCAGGTCGTCGACTCCCAGCGCGAAGAGGGTGGTAATGCCGAAGCTCACCAGAAAGGCGCTGAGCGACGGCACCCTGAAGAGCGAGATACCGGGCACGACTTCGTAGAAGATCCGCCACACCGGCGTGTGCGTGCCGAGTGCGAAGAGCAGCCAAAGGACGCTGAGTCCCGCCATGAACCACCTGAGCCCACGCCTGCGACGGCCCAGCATGCCGAACAGCGCGAGGACCAGAACGGTGATGCCCACATACTCGTGGTTCAGCTTGAAGGCGTTGCGTCCCCAGTAGGTTCCGGTCGCCCACTCGGCATCCGCGTCGGAGTTGCCGGCAAACTCGGGGACGGCCAGGCCCAGCACCTCTTCGGGATGGAGCGACCACGAGCTCGAATAGGCGATCGCCTCTTCCGCGCTGGCATCCACCGTGGTGAGGGTCCGCCGGGACGATTCGGTGACGTACTCCATCGCCGGGAGGATTTGAACCGCCGCCATCCCCGCACCCAGAAACGCGCCCCCCAGAAAGAGTCCCAGGGGCACGAGCGCGGGTCCCGGCCTGCGCGCGCGCCCGTGTTCGGCCCCGGACCGGTACTGACACGCCGTGCGGAAGACCGCGTACGCGCCAACCGACCCGAACAGAAAGTACGCCGTCTGGAACTGGGTCGTCAGGCTGGTCAGTGCGACGGCTCCCGCCATCCCCGCCACGGTCCGTGCCGAGGGGCTGCGGAAGACCGAATCCGCAGCCCAGAACACAAGCGGCGCCAGCGTCGCCACCATGAGTTTGCCGTCGTTCCCGGGCAGCACCAGCGTCACGATCACCGGCGCCATCAGCCACGCCAGGCCACCGATCGTGGCCGCCGGCCTCCCCAGCCCCAGGCTCCTCGCCCACCCGTACATGAAGAAGCCGCCCGCCAAGACGTGAAGGACAAGCTTCCACCCCAGGGCCCTGTACGGTTCGACGATGAAGTAGAGGAGACTCGTGGGATAGATGGAATCCCCGGCCGAGAGGGCCTCGACGAACGGGATTCCCCCAAGCAGGCGCGGACTCCACAAAGGGAAGTCGCCGGCGGCGAGCCGCTCGGCAAAGTAGGCGCGCGCCATGTAGCCGAGGGAGAGCGAGTCACCGCCGTAGAGCATCCGGTCGGAGAAAATGAACTCGCCGAAGAGCACCACGGTGGCCACAACGAAGAGGCCGCCGGGAAGCCACCAGGGCAACGTCGCGTCATCGCGGCTCCTTCCGCCCCTGCCCCGCCGCATCCGGTCACGCGAGGTTCTCTGGCTCATGACTCCTCCCGATGCCGGTGTCTCCGCCCGGCCAATTGACGGTAGACGTCCAGATGACGGTCCACCAGTCGTTCGTTGCTCCAGCGTGCCACGACGCGCTCCCTGGCGGCGATTCCCCGTTCGCGCAGCCCGTCGGGAGAAGCGAGAAGCTTGAGGACCCCGGCCGCGAGTGCCTCCGGGTCTCCGGGCGCAAAGAGGCCGCCCACATCGTCGTCGATGATCTCGGGGAGCCCGCCCACGGCGGAAGCCGCGACCGGCAGGCCGCACGCCATCGACTCCAGCGCGGCCACCGACGTGGCTTCCACGAGCGATGGAAAAACGGCGAGGTCGGCCGAGGACAAGAGTGCCGGCATCTCCGCGTGCAGCCGGGCGCCGAGGAAATCGATGCGGGCCGCCACCCCGAGCGCGGCGGCAAGCCCCTCGAGCCGCTCCCGCTCCGGCCCGTCCCCGATCACGATGACGTCAACATCGACGCCCGCCAGGATCACGGGGAGCGCACGCACGAAGAACTCGACCCCATTCTTTGGGAACAGCCGGCGCGGCACAACGAGGCGGTGCCGGTTCTCATCGCGTGGCACGGACCCCGGGACGGGAGCGAACACGCCCGTGTCCACCCCGTTGACCACAACTTCGACGGACACCGAATCGTTGAGGCCCTCTCCCACATCCGCGATCTCCTTGCTGGCAGCGAAGTTGTGGTCGCTGAGTTCAATCAGCTTGCCAAGTGATCCCCGCACGACCGGGTTGGCCGCCAAACGCAGGAAATGGGACGTGTGCAGTGTGCACACCAGGGGCGTGTCGGTGCCGGCCAGGGCCAGGGCGCAGGGGAGGAGCGAAGGGAAAGCCTGGGCGTGCACCACGTCCGCGTCCTGGACGAGCTCCCGCGTCCGGCCCGTCGATCCAGCTGCGTGAACGAACCATCCCCACGGCTTGCGGGCGGGCAATACCGTGCGATGAATATGGATGCCGTCCATGATCTCGAACCGGGGGAGACCCGGCCGGGACAGCGACGTCACCACGGTGACGCGGTGTCCCCGGGCGACCAGACCGCGGCAGAGATAGTGGACGTGGCTCTCCAGGCCGCCGACTTCCGGGGGGAAGTAGACGCAGTGAACGACGATGTTCACGCCGCCTCCCAGTCTTCGGTTTCGCGCGGGGCGCCGGTCAGCTCCGCCAGCAGAATATCGGCGATCCTCTCCCCGGCACGACCGTCGCCGTATGGGTTTCGAGGCGGGTGTCCTCCGCGGCCCCCCGAAAGGTGGTCGGTGGCTTCATCCAGGATGCGGGCCGGATCCGTGCCGACCAGGGTGGCCGCGCCGGCCTGCACGGCTTCCGGACGCTCGGTGACCTCCCTCAGGACAAGCGTATGCACGCCGAAGGCGGGCGCCTCTTCCTGGATCCCTCCCGAGTCGGTGAGCACCAGGTCGGCGCGGCCGAGCACCGCAACGAGGTCCCCGTAATCGAGCGGATCGACGAGGTGAATGCCAGGTGCTTCGCCCAGGATCCGCCGCGCCGGCTCGAGCACCTTCGGATTCGGATGCACGGGGTACAGGATGTCCGTGTCGCCGAACCGGGCTGCCAGCCGGGCCACCGCGCCGAAGACGCCATCCAGCGGCGCACCGAAGGACTCGCGGCGGTGAGCGGTGAGCAGCACGAGCCGGCGGCGAGAGGAGAGAAGTCGTGCGACATGGGGATTCCGGACGGCCATGGGACGCGCCTGCATCTGCAGCAACGCATCGACCACCGTGTTCCCGGTGACGAAGATTCGCCGAGGGGGGATTCCCTCCCCCGCCAGGTTCGCCGCCGCGGCCGGGGTGGGAGCAAAGCAGAAGTCGGAGACGGTATCCGTCATGCGGCGGAGCATCTCCTCGGGAAAGGGCGACCACTTCTGCCGGCTCCGAAGCCCGGCCTCGACATGAGCCAGCCTCCCTCGCTGGAAGAAGGTCACCACTCCGGCGAAGAAGACGGTCGCGGTGTCTCCCTGCACGATCGTCACGTCAGGGGAGAAGTCTTCGGCCACCTCGCGCAAGCCATCCATGCATGCGTGGCCGATGTCGTAGAGGCTCTGTCCGGGGGTCATGAGGTCCAGGTCGTAGTCCGGCTCGATGGCGAATGCCGCCAGCACCCGGTCCACCATGTCCGTGTGTTGCCCGGTGAGCGCGAGACGGTGGTCGCTGCCGCCCCGGTCAGCGAGACCGAGGATGACCGGCGCCATCTTGATTGCTTCCGGCCGGGTGCCGATCACGGACAGAATCCGGGGAGGTCGCATGCGTGGCTGCGCTGCGGCTACTCGACCGGACCGGACCCGTCGGGGCGCTTGCCGCCCCGGCGCACTGCGTCCAGCTCGTCATGAAGGGATGCGACCATCTCTGCCAGGAAGCCGGCGACGACACAGAGCGTTCCGACCGTCACCAGCAGCATGACCAGGTACAGCAGCGGCCGAAAGCCCAGGCCCATCGCATAGCGCGCGAACAGTGCGCCCAGGCCGGTCAGCACGCCCGCCGCGATGAGGAAAAGCCCGGGAATGCCGAAGGCCAGCATCGGCTTGCGCGAGAACCGCAGCTGGAACCAGACGGCAACCAGATCGAGCACCCCCACGATGACGCGCCCCTTGCCGGAGTACTTCGGCACGCCCGCCTTTCGCGGGTGCAGGTCGATGTCGATTTCCGTGGCGGTGAACCCCTGCCTGCAGGCGAGCACGACAAAGTACCGGTGCCAGTCGTGCCGGAGGCGCACGGTGTCGAGGATGTCGGCCCGGAACGCCTTCATGGAGTTCATGTCACTGACCGGCACCTTGAAGATGCGCCGGCTCAGGGCGTTGTAGATGGAAGAGACGGCACGCTTGTCGTAGGCGCCCACCTTCCGCCCGGCAACGATGTCCCAGCCCTCGTCGAGCTTGTCCAGGAAACGCGGAATCTCCTCGGGCAAGTGCTGCAGGTCGGCGTCGAAGAGGACCAGGTACGTCCTGTCGCTGGCCGCGGCCGCGGTCAGCAGGGCTTCCGTCTTGCCGAGGTTGGTCCGGTGGCGGAGCACCGTCAGCTTCGCCCAGCCGTCGCCCTCCGACTGCGCCAGCGCGGCCGTGCCGTCGGTGGAGCCATCGTCCACCAGGAAGATGTCTCCGGTCAGCCCGTGCTCCTCGAAGGCGGCGCGGAGCGCGGGGATCAGATACGGGATGTTCGGTGCTTCGTTGTATGCCGGGACGACGAGCGCGAAGTCGCTATAGGCGCGGGGGGCCGTGGTCCGGTGCGGTGGGGACGTCACGTCGCTACACACGCTTTCTCATCCGCGCCGGAAGGACCCCCAGCTGATCCCGGTACTTGGCCACGGTGCGGCGCGCGATCCTGATCCCCTCGCTCTTGAGGAGGTTGACGATGGCCTGGTCCGTCAATGGCCTGTGGCAGTCCTCGTCGTCGACCAGGCTCTTGATCCTGGCCTGGACCCCTCGGGTGGAGATGTCCTGTCCGGTGGCGGTAGGAAGACCGCCCGAAAAGAAGAACTTGAGGGGGTAGACCCCCGTCGGTGTCTGGACGAACTTGTCGTTGGTGACTCGTGAGACGGTGGATTCGGCCATGTCGATATGTTCGGCAACTTCACGCAGCGTCAGTGGCTTCAGGTGCTGGACTCCGCGCTCGAAGAACTGCTCCTGGGTGGCCACGATGAACCTCATGACCTTGAGCATCGTCTGCCGGCGCTGTTCGATGACCTGAATCAGCCATTGGGCCGCATTGAGCTTGGTCGAGATGAACTCCTTGTTCCTCCCCACGAACTTGGTTCGGTCTGCCGCAACGTCCCGGTATGACTGCGACAGCCGCAGCCGCGGGAGTCCGGTGTCGTTGACGAACACCATGTACTCGCCGCCGATCAAATCGACGATGAGGTCGGGGATGACATAGTGGTCGGGGTCCGCCGCGTAGCGCCGTCCGGGCTTCGGGTCCAGCTTGGCGATCCTGTCCGCCGCCGCCTGGGCTTCGCCGGGTGAAACCTCCAGAGCCCGCGAGATTTCGGTCCATTTGTGACCGATCAGGCCATCAAAGTGGCCGTCGACAATCCGGTACTCCAGCGTGTCCTCTCTGCCGTCCCGGCGCAATTGAATCGCGAGGCATTCCTGGAGGTCGCGGGCGCCGACGCCGGGCGGATCGAGTGAATGAACCACCTGAAGCACCCCTTCGATCTCCGCCACCTCGAAGGGTGCGAACAGGCTGGCCAGCTCGGACAGCTTCTCTTCGCGCAGCTCATGATCGTCGATTCCTCGGGTTTCGGCCATCACTCTGTCCCGCACCTCATCCAGCGAGCTTGCGAGACCGTCCGTGACGTCTTCGAGGGAACACGTCAGCATTCCGTCGTCGTCGATGTTGCCGATGATCTCTTCGCTGATCCAGATCTGCCGTTCGCCGAAATGAAGAAGCCCAAGTTGCTCCCTCAGGTAGTCGTGGAGGTGTCGACTCTCAACGACGACGGGCTCGTAGTATTCGCGTGGCTCGTAGCGGGCCCGATGTCCTCCGGCGTCGAAGTCGTTCAGCAGGACTTCGTCCCAATCCGTCTCCGCCTCCTCATCGGCCCGGGACTCCTCGTCGCCCGGCAGGTCTTCTTCGCTGTCGGGCTCCGACATCTCCAGAAAGGGATTCTCGGAAAGCTCCTGCTCCAGTCGGGTTTGCAGGTCGAGAAGAGGCATATAGAGCAGGTCCATCGCCTGGTACAGGCGCGGATTGACCTTCATTTCCTGCCGGATTCGGGCGCTTTGGCTCAGCCCCGCCTTGATTCGGCTCACGGAAAGCTCACGCTCCGGGGCTCGGGAACCTCGATCTCATGCGTACCGTCAGGGTCGGCCCCAGGTATAGATCGGCAACTTCGTCGTTCCACACAAGCTCGGACACGGTCCCGCCGACACGGATTCGTCCCTCGTGCATGATGTACGCGCGGTCGACGATCTCGAGGGTCTGCTCCACGTTGTGGTCGGAGATGATCACCCCGATGTTCCGGTTCTTGAGTTCGGACACGATCTCCTGGATGTCGTGCAGGGCGATCGGGTCGATGCCGGCGAAGGGTTCGTCCAGCAGCATGAACTTGGGCTTCTGCACCAGTGCGCGCGTGATTTCCAGCCTGCGCCGCTCACCACCTGAAAGCGAATACGCCTTCGCGTTGCGCAAGTGGCCGATCGAGAGTTCCGCGAGCAGCTCCTCGAGCCTCTCGATGCGCTCCTTCCGGCTCAGGTCCAGCGTCTCCAGGATGGCCATGACGTTCTGGGCGACCGTCAGTCTGCGGAACACCGACGGCTCCTGAGCGAGGTACCCTACTCCCATCCTCGCCCGCTTGTACATCGGAACCGGGGTAAGTTCCGCCTTGTCGAGGTATACCTTCCCGCCATTGGGTGAAATCAGGCCCACAAGCATGTAGAAGGTCGTGGTCTTCCCCGCCCCGTTCGGCCCCAGGAGCGCCACGATTTCGCGCTGCTGCACCTCGATGTCGACATCCGACACGACCCGGCGCTTCTTGTAGATCTTCGTCAGGTTTTCGCCCCTGAGAACCGAACCGGTCGCGACCGCAACACCTTCCGTCACTTGTTTCCTCCCCTGCGTGACCGGACCATGATCCGGGGCGCGAGTGTGGTGTCGGCACGGACCCTGGCCGTGTCCGGGACGACTGCCGCCGAATCGGCAGCGGCTGCCGTCGAATCGGCAGCGACTGCCGCCGAATCGGAGAGGGATTCGGGAGGTACCGGCTCCAGATGATACCCCACCGTCTGGCCTTCCACCTCCATCTTCACCACGCTCCGCTCTTCGAGATAGATTGTGATCTGCTCCCCCTCGACCCAGTGCAGAGCCGGTCGGAGATCGGGTCCGGTGTCGGTCGTGTCCGGCTCGCTGCCGGGTGTGTCCGCTGCGATTCCAGTCGTGTCCGGCGTGGTTCCGGGTGTGTCCGCTTCGGTTCCGGTCGTGTCCGCCGTGGTTAGCCGGTACAGGCTCCGGGCTTCCCCGATGGCTGTCAGGGTCTCAAGGCGGGGCCTTCCGCGGTCCGGCGTCGGCACGTGGTCCGTGGTGCTCAAGCCGGCCGCCTCGGGGGGCGTGGCCGCAAAGGTGGTGTCGCCGGCCGGCTCCCGGTCGGCCATCCCGGTGCCGTCGCCGCCGGCGGCGGAATCGGCCGCCAGAGGACCGCCGGCCGGAGCTCCCGATCCGAACTGCGCGATGATCGTTTCCCCCTCCATCCAGTCACGGTTCGCGAATTCGGGCAGGTCTTCCGAAACGAGCGAGTCCGGAGAGGCGGCCTCCGCTCTCGCGGAGCCGATGGCGGTGACGAGGTCCAGAACCTGATCGGGAGACGATACGTCGATCGAGTCCCCGGTGAGCTGGAAGTCGTCCGCAATGGCCAACGGTCGAGCAACGGAGTCCTCCGGGGTGTCGAGGGAATCGGCGCGGGCGTCGCGTTCAGCGATTGCGCGGGCCCGCTCGACATCCCCCGGCGTCAATCCGGTGGTGTCGAGCTGAGGCTCCTCAAGCGGAGGCACAGAGGATATCGCGATCAGGCGGTCCACCTCACCGTTGTCCAGGAATACGCGGATCGCGGGTGCCGTGAGCGTGACCTGACTACCCACGAGCTCGGCATCGTCGCGGGCGAGGATCTCTTCGCTCAGGCCGACCGTGGGCGTCACCCACACCGATGCCCCGGTAAGAGCGAATCCCCGATTCTCCACGCTGGCGGAACCCCAAACCGACATCGCGCCCACATCCTGGTCGTAGTCGAGCGAATCCCCAAGCGCCCGCAGCGAATCGCGCACCAGCACAACGTCCCCGGCCGCACGGAAGAAGCGCCTCCCGTCGATCATGAAGCGATCGGCATCGATCTCGTAGGGGGGTAGCGACACGGAGTCCGGAACGGCCACGGCGGAGTCTGTGGCGACGGCGGAGTCTGCAACGGCGGCGACGGAGTCTGCAACGGCGGCGACGGAGTCCGTGACGGCGGCGACGGAGTCCGTGACGGCGGCGACGGAGTCCGGTAGGGCCGCGACAGAGTCCGTGACGGCGGCGATGGAGTCGGTGAGGGCGGCGATGGAGTCGGTGAGGGCCACGCCGCCGGGATCCGGGACAGCGGGAACGGAATCGGATGGCGCGGGAGCCGGATCCGCGCCCCGGACGGAATCCGTGCCGGCAGTCGCCGAGTCCCCCAACTGGGCTCCCGGCAAATCCTCCGGAATGATCGCACTGTCGGCGGCGGCAGCCACGGGGGCGGGCGCCGCCGGACGTGGCGCGGGGAACACCGTCGCGTGGGGGCTGCCTCCCTTTACGAGGATGCGATCCATTGGCCGGAACTCGGTGGCCCGGTAGAAGTACAGGCTGTCCCCGTGGATCACCGCACCGCTCTGTCGATCGGTGACCGTCACATTCGACCAGGCCACCAGCTGTCCGATGTTTCCATGGTAGCGAGCCGAGTCAGCATCGAGCTCGGTTTCCGGATCCTGGAAGCGCACGCTGCCAAAGAGCTGCACCTGATCGCTGTGCTCGTACACGACCGCGGAATCGGCGAGTATGCGGGTGCCGTCCGTACACCGGTAGTCGATGCCCCCCGAGGCGCGGTGGATGTAGTTCAGGGAGTCGAAGCGCCTGCTGTGCGTGTACCCGCCCACCCGTTCCAGCTTGCAGTCGGCCTGCGGAACCGCCGCCAGTGCGGGCAGGACAAGAACGGCCAGCCCCGCCACGGTGGCCTGCCAGATCCCCCCGGAACGGGCCGCGCACCCCCTCTCGGCGAGGATTCCACCCCGCCTCCTCATCGCGAGGCACATTCCCTTTCCCTGGTTCCCCAGATCCTCACGTCGTCAAAGGCCATGTCGGCCTGCAAGCGATCACCTTCGATCTCGCACTCGCCCTCTCGCATGACCACATCCACGTCGGTCCAGACCCGGTCGGCTTCCGGGGCGAAGTGCAGCTCGTCCGTGCGGATCTCCCTGTCCTGTTCCGGGATCGTGAGAACCGCGTTGCCCGACGCGGTCAACTCGTTCCCCAACTGGTTCAGCCGCCCTTCGCTGGCCGTGATTCGGGCCCGGCGACGCCCCCCCTGGTCGAAGACGAGCAGTGTAAGCCCGAGCACCCGGGAATGAGTGGAATCCCTCCAGATGAACATGCTGTCCGCCGTCAGCAACGCTTCCCGGATCCCCTCCCGCGACATGTTCAGGGAAACGCCGTACAGGATCTTGTCCGCGTCGATCGTCTCCAACTCCGAGGTGGCCCCCTCTTCCGAGGCGTCGAAGCACGCCGCGAGGGCGAGGAGCAGGACGGCCGATCCCCATTTCCTTCGCCGTGCACTCATCACGCCACTCCCGCGCGCAGGAGGTCGTGCAGGTGAACGATCCCCACCAGGCCACCCTCGCCTACCACGGGCAGCGCCATGATGCCGTGCTTCTCCATGCGACGCACCGCGACCGCTCCCAGCTCGTCCGGCGACGCAATCCTCGGTGACCGGGTCATGAGCCGCGACACGGGAGTGTCGAGGAAATCCCCGGTCCGTTCCATGAGTCGGGTGAGGTCGCCCGCCGTGACCACGCCAACCACGGAACGGTCCTCCGCGATCACCGGAACGGTGCCTCTCATGCGCGCGAGCGGTACGATGACCTCCCGGATACTCACCTCCGGCGCGACCGAGGGGTAGCTTTGCGACTCCATCACGTCACGGACCCGAAGGGTGAGGCGGCGCCCCAGAGAACCTCCCGGGTGAATTCGGGCGAAGTCCCCGTCGCGAAACCCCTTCCGCATGATCAGTGCCAGCGCCAGCGCATCGCCCATGGCGAGAGTGGCGGTGGTGGAGGAGGTCGGAGCCAGATCCATGGGACATGCCTCGGCGTGGACGCTACAGTCGAGAACCGCCGCGGCTTGCCTCCCAAGGGGCGAGTCCGGATCCCCCACCAGCGCCACGACGGGAATCCCCTGGACCTCTGCGAACGCGAGCAGCCCATCGAGCTCGCCCGTCGAAGATCCACTCTTGGAGAGAAGGATCATCACGTCGTTGGGGCTGACGATACCCAGATCACCGTGAAGTCCCTCGACCGGGTGCAGGAACACGGCAGGCGTGCCCGTCGAAGTGAGCGTTGCCGCCAGCTTGCGGGCAATCAATCCCGACTTGCCGATCCCGGACACCACGACCCGGCCGCCCGAAGCGAAAATGAGGTCTACCGCACGGAGGAAACCGTCCCCGAGGCGGCTGGCCAGCGCTTCCACGGCTCCGGCCTCCAGCCGAAGCACGCGCCGACCCTCTTCGAGCAGATCGTGGCGGAGGGCTTCGACGGGCTGGCGCGGGCCGGTGTCTTTCGTCAGTGCGACGCTCACCGCAGCCTCCTCGCTGACCCCCGCGCAGGCCGGGCCACGTCAGCCACCTCGTTCGCGACAGTAGTCATCTACCAGACCAGTCCATTCTCCCCGGGCTCGCAGGAGCGCCTCGGCAAACTCCCTGACGGCGCCTCTGCCACCGCGCCTCGAACTCCGCCAGGCGGCGACGCGGCACACCTCGGGCACGCAGTTGGCAACCGTCGCCGCCAGACCCACCTTGCGCAAAGGGGAGAGGTCCGCCAGATCGTCACCCATCAGCGCGACCTCCGTCCATTCCATCTGTTTCTCCGCAAGGAGCCTGTTCAAGATAGGCAGTTTTCTCGCTCCGGCGTCCTGAAACACCTCCCGGACTCCGAGTTCGGCGGCCCTCAGCTTCGTCGCCTCCGACACTCTGCCCGATACGATCACAACATCGAGCCCCGCATTTCGCAGCATCCTGACACCGAGGCCGTCCTGCACGTCGAACCTTTTGAGCTCGATCGCAACGCCATCCGGCGTCGCTCCGATATACAACCCGCCGTCGGTCATCACACCATCCACGTCCAGTACGATCAGCCGAATGCGGCGGGCCGTTGCCTCGGGGATCTGCATTGACGCCGTGGTCACCGCGAAGCAATCGCGGTTCTGATCCCGGCAACATCGCTGAGCAGATCCGGCAACGCGTCCAACGGCAACATGTTGGAGCCGTCGGAGGGTGCCGAAGCCGGGCACGGATGCACCTCGACGAAGAGGCCGTCGCACCCGGCCGCGACCGCTCCCCTGACAAGGGCGCCGATGTGCTGCGGCGTACCCCCGGTCGACCCGTCTCCCCCGCCCCCGGGCTGCTGCACCGAATGGGTCCCGTCGAAGATCACCGGGGCGCCGGTCGCCTCCCTGATTCGCGAGAAGTTGCGCATGTCGACAACGAGGTCGCTGTACCCGAACGACGTTCCGCGCTCGGTCACGAACACCTGCCCGGATCCTCCGGCCCGCACCTTCTCGACCGCGCCGGCCATCGCGCCGGCAGACATCCACTGGCCCTTCTTCACATTGACGGCCTTGCCGGTCGCTCCCGCCGCGAGGAGCAATGCCGTCTGTCTGCACAGGAAGGCCGGAATCTGGAGTACGTCGGCCACCTCGGCCGCGGGACCCGCCTGGTCCGGTTCGTGTATGTCGGTCAGAATGGGCAAGCCCGTCTCGCGGCGCACGGTAGCGAGACGGTCGAGGCCGCGGGACAGCCCCGGACCACGGTGAGAGGACAGCCGCGAGCGGTTGGCCTTTTCGAACGATGCCTTGAAGACGACCGGAATCCCGACGTCGCGCCCCGCGGCCAGAACTGCCCGGGCGACGGTCAGATTCAAGTCATCGTCCTCGACAACACAGGGCCCCGCAAACAGGGTGAAGCCTTCCAGCACCCGATCACGCCCCCATCGCCGCGGTCTTCGGGGAATCGAGCCCGGCGGCACGAACCGCGCCGGCCCCCACGAACGAAGCGAAGAGCGGATGAGCCCGGGTCGGCCGGCTCTTCAGTTCGGGGTGAGCCTGGCTGCCGATGAACCATGGGTGGTTCGGCAATTCGATCATCTCGACCAGCTTGCCGTCGAGCGATGTCGCGGCGAATGCCATGCCCTTTTCCTTCAGGGCCGACCGGTAGTCGTTGTTGACCTCGTAGCGGTGGCGGTGACGCTCGGTGATCTCGGGAGATCCGAAGACCTCGCGGGAAAGTGACCCGGCCGTGAGCCTCGCTTCGTAGGAACCGAGCCTCATCGTACCTCCCTTGGTGGTGATGTTGCGCTGCTCGTCCATGAGGCAGATCACCGGATGGGGAGACTCCTTGTCGAATTCGAAGGAGTGGGCCCCCTCCAGCCCCGCCACATTGCGCGCGAACTCGATGACGGCGCACTGCAGGCCGAGGCAGATGCCGAGGAAGGGGAGATCGTTCTCGCGTGCCCACCGGATGGCCGCGATCATCCCCTCGATGCCTCGCTCACCGAAGCCGCCGGGCACCAGGAGGCCGTGATAGTCCGCCAGGAAAGCCGGGTCGAGGCCCTCTTCGATCCTCTCGCTGCCGATCCAGTCGATCTCCACACGTACGTCGTGGGTGATTCCACCGTGGATCAACGCCTGCTCCACCGATTTGTAGGCGTCCACCAACTCGGTGTACTTGCCCACCACAGCGATCTTGACCGCTCCGCGGGAAGGCGACTTCACCCGCTCCACGATGCGTGTCCAGTGCGTCAGGTCCGGAGCGGGCGCGGTCATGCCGAAACAGGACAGTACAAAGTCGTCGAGACGCTGGCGGCGGAATTCGAGGGGAACTTCGTAGATGGTCTCCACGTCCAGTGCCTCGATGACGCCTGCGGGATCGACGTTGGTGAAACCGGCGATCTTGGCCTTGATCGGTTCGTCCAGATGGTGTTCGGTACGGCAGATGAGCACCGCGGGCTGGATGCCGGTCTGCATCAGCTCGCGCACGGAGTGCTGGGTGGGCTTCGTCTTGAGCTCGCCGGCGGCGCTGATGTAGGGCACCAGGGTGAGGTGAACATGCAGCGCCCGTGAGCCTACTTCCTGGCGAAACTGACGGATTCCCTCAAGAAAGGGGAGGCTCTCGATGTCGCCCACCGTGCCGCCTACTTCCGAGATCACCACGTCGTGACCCTCCCCGAGTACCCGGACCGACCGCTTTATTTCGTCGGTGATGTGCGGGATCACCTGAACTGTGCGTCCCAGATAGTCGCCCCGGCGCTCGCTGTCGATCACCGTTCGGTAGATGCGTCCCGTGGTGGTGTTGTTCTCCTGCGACAGGCTGGCGTCGATGAAGCGCTCGTAGTGCCCGAGGTCGAGGTCGGTCTCCGCACCATCCTCGGTCACGAAGACTTCCCCGTGCTGGAGCGGAGAAAGCGTTCCGGGGTCGACGTTGATGTATGGATCGAGCTTCTGGAGGGTGACTCGAAGCCCGCGTTCCTTGAGCAGGACGCCGAGGGAAGCGGCGGCGATGCCCTTCCCGAGCGAGGAGACCACGCCTCCTGTGACGAAAATGTACCTGGTCTGGTCGGATTGGGTCGGGATCATTCTCTTGCCGTTGCTCCTCGTCTCTTTCTCAAACCGGAATTCCCGTCCTCAGTCGTCGCTCCATCCGTAGCAGATCTTCCGGCGTGTCCACCCCGTCGGCCGCTGCAGCCACGATGGCCACTCCGATGCGCATGCCGTTCTCCAGGGCACGCAACTGCTCCAGTCCTTCTGCCCTCTCCAGGGGCGACCGGCCAAATCCGACCCACCGTCCCAGAGCCTCCAACCGATACGCGTATACCCCGACGTGCCTGAGGTGGCCACCCTTGAGCAGGTCTTCCGTCGATGCGCCGCGATTGTAGGGAATGCCCGCTCTTGAAAAGTATAACGCACTTCCGGCAGTGGTCCGTACGACCTTCACGACAGACGGATCCGCGAGCTCCTCCCAACTGCGGACCGGTGTCGCGCAGGTGCCGGCGTCGAAGCCGGCCTCGACCATCGAGACGGCTGCTTTCACGACCTCCGGCGCCACCAGAGGCTCGTCACCCTGGATATTGACGACCACGTCGAAGGCGGCCCCAAGGCGTACGGCGACCTCCCATGCGCGATCGCTTCCCGAGCCATGCCTCGGCGAGGTCAGCATGACCTCCGCGCCCTCCCGGCGGCACACCTCCGCCACCTCGTCGGAGTCGGTCGCGACGACCAGCCTGTCGAGAACGTCCATATCTCGCGCCCGTTCCCAGACCCATACGACGAGTGGCCTTCCCAGTAGGGGCTGGAGGGGTTTGCGAGGGAGGCGAGAGGACCCTATCCGCGCCGGTATTACACCCAGGACGCGGGTCAAGACGGCACCCGGGACGGGGTGCGCAGAACCATGTTGGCCGTGAGATTCACGGACTTAAAGCTACCCGTGAAGGGCAGCCCCGGCAACTGCCGCGAGTTGGCGAATCAGTTTCACAGCTCCAGGAAATTCCGAAGAAGCAATCGCCCGCCCTCGGTGAACCACGACTCGGGATGAAACTGGACGCCCCAGACGGGATGTTCGCTGTGCCTCATCGCCTGGATCTCGCCCTCGTCGGCCGAGTCATCGCTCCAGGCGATCGGGACGAGTCCTGGCGGCAGCCGGGGTGACGTCACCAGCGAGTGGTAGCGGGTCACAAGCATCGGTGACCGAATCCCGGCGAAGAGGGGATCGTCCCCGTTGTGCACGACCATCGCAGTCTTGCCGTGCACGGTCTTTGCGGCCCGGATGGTGCGGCCCCCGTAGGCCTCCCCGACAGCCTGGTGACCCAGGCATACGCCCAGAGTCGGCACGGCGGGTCCGAGTTCGCGGATCGCGGCCACGCTGATTCCGGCTTTGGCGGGGGTGCAGGGACCGGGCGACACCACAAGGCGGGAAACCCCCGCCCCCCGCAGCTCCTCAGGGGTGACGGCGTCGTTGCGATAGACCTGGGGATCCTCGCCCAGATCTCCGAGGATCTGAACGAGATTCCAGGTGAACGAGTCGTAGTTGTCGATGACCGCCAGCATGGCCACTTCCGGATGAGGAGACCGCCCGGGTCGAATGCTCCGGCACGGGTTTCGCGTATAATATGCAGATACCATGAGCATGTACCAGAAGTGCCTCGTTTGCGGCCACGCCTTCGCGTCCAACGACGCCCTGGAGCACCTCGACCGCGGCCGCCGGGTCGCCTACGATCCCGGCAAGGGCCGTCTCTGGCTGATCTGCCCCTCATGCGCCCGTTGGTCGCTCGCACCCATCGAGGCCCGCTGGGAGGCGCTCGAAGAGCTGGAGAGGCTCGTCACGGACAAGGCGCGCCTCCTTTCCCGAACCGACAATGTGTCTCTGCTGCGGGCCGGGCCGCTGGAGATCGTGCGGGTGGGGGAAGCGCAGTTGCGGGAGGAGGCGTGGTGGCGGTACGGACGAGAGCTGCAGAGACGGCGTGCGCGCTACCGGAAGCTCTCGGCGGCGGGTACGCTGGGAGCGGCGGCAGCCATCGCGGGCTCCTGGGCCACGGGAGGAATGAGCTTCGTCGCCGCCTGGATCCTCTGGGACAAGGCCCCGGGGTTTGTGACCGGAGGAGCACGCTGGCTCCGCTTCGGGAGCAAGGCGTGGCGCGGCCGGGGCGAATGCGAGCGATGCGGCCGGGAGATTCGTGAAATCCGGTACTCGGCGAGGAGCCGCCTTGTCCTGGCGGCCCACGAGGGCACTCCCGCGGTCGTTGTGTGGTGTCCCGGCTGCGGGGGTCGCCGGGACACCGGGCTGCTCATCACGGGCCAGGAGGCAAACCACATTCTCAGCCGGGTTCTCGCCTACCACCACTTCGCCGGAGCTACGGAGGGGAAGGTGCAGGGGGCGACAAGGCTGATCGAGGTCGTCGGTGGCCCCGGCCAACTTCCCACCAAGATCCTGAGGGATGGCCGAACCCTCGGCAACGTGGGTCGGATCGGACAGGTCGCGCTCGAGATCGCGGTTCACGAGGAGCGAGAGAGACGGCTCCTGTCGATGAAGCTGGCGGATCTGGAGGCGCATTGGCGGAAGGAGGAGGAGCTGGCACAGATCATGGACGGGGAGTTGAGCCCGCCTCCCGCGTCGGGATCAGTAGTCGACCGGGCGCAGATACCACTCTCCGATCGCGCTGTCCGACAGCAGGGCAACCGTCGGTGACCGGCGTTTCCAATGCGTGGACGAGAGCCGCTTCCACACCGTTTCCACCTCGCCCCGCGGGAATCCGCGTCTGACCAGCGACCGGACGTTCCGGCCCTTCAGCAACCAGTGCAGAATGGGGTCGGCCCGGTGATATGATATGCCCAGCTCGTCCTCGTCGTGGACGCCCCGGATCAGGTCGGCGCTCGCTGGCTTCTCCACGATCTCTGCGGGGACGCCAAGGTGGCGTGCCAGCGCCCATACCTGAGTCTTGAAGAGGTCGCCCAGCGGATTGATCGGGGGGGAGTCGTCGGCGTGCCAGGTGTAGTATCCCAGGAGGCGTTCGCTCTTGTTTCCCGTGCCCAGCGGGAGGGCGCCCAGCTTGGCCGACTGGTCGAAGAGAATCACCGAACGCAGGCGGGCGGCCAGGTTTCCCCGGCGCATGGCCGTGACCCCGGGCTCATGACAGGCCACGTAGCCGTCGACTGCCTCGGTGATCGAGATCGTCCGTTCATGTGCTCCGGTCGCCGAAATGGCAACAGCCGCGTGCGCGAGGCTTTCGGGGCTGGACGTCGCATACGGGAGGCGGAAGCCGAAGACGTTGTCGGGGCCCAGCGCCTTGCACGCAAGGAAGAGCGACACTGCGGAATCCACACCTCCCGATACGCCGATCACCACCCGTGAGAAGCCACGACGCCGCACCACCTCTTCGCGAATGAACTCCACCAGCGCGGCTTCGACAAGATCCGGCTGGATGGAGAGTGCCTCCACATCTTCCCTGTCCGGACGCTCCCCGGCCGGACTCGGCCGCGGCACCTCCGACTCGCTGCCGGGCCCGTTTCCGGGTGTGACCGGAGGCCCCTTGTCCGCAACCTCCACGGGCCTGTCCCCCGACCATGCGTGCCGCAGCGACCTCCGGAGGTGTGGCAGGGCCGTCCTCAGGTCGGAGAGGAAGGGCGACTTGGCCCTGACACGGGCCACCTCGTCAAGGTCGACATCGACCGGAACGAGGCTGTCCCGAAAGAGTGGTCCACGCGCCAGCAGCGCGCCGTCGGGGCCCCACGCCGACGAGCCGCCGGCGAAGAGCTTGCCACCCTCGGACCCGGCAAGCTGCGACAGCAGGACAAAGACCCCGTGCTCGGTAGCGGTGCGGGCGGCAACAGCGTCCCATTGCTCCAGATTGCCCGGACGCCGGGCGGATGATCCGAAACCGCGGGCGGGAGACGCACACCCGCAGAGGATCAGTCCGGCACCGTCCAGCGCCAGGATCGAAGCGGTCATCGAGTGCATGAGGTCTTCGCAGATCAGCATGCCCATCCTGCCGAACCGGGTACCGAAGGCGGCGACGTCCCGTCCCGGTTCGATGAAACGCGCCTCCTCGAAGAGTCCGTAGGTCGGCAAGAAGACCTTGCGATGGACGTGGACGAGTTCGTAGCGATCGTCACCGGGAGTCAGGTAGGCGATGCTGTTGTAGACCCCCCGCCCGTCCTTTTCGTAGAACCCGAGGACCACGTCCGGGGGACATTCCCCCTGGGGGGAGCCCAGGGCCGCCACCAACGCATCGCGCGTGAGGGCGATTTCGCTGGCGGCGCCCTCGACGAAGTAGCCCGACAGCACCGTCTCCGGGAAGACGGCGATATCCGCGGGACGTGCCAGGGTGGCTCTCACGGAAGCGATGTTCGCCTGCAGATCGCCCTTTCTGGGCTTGAGCTGGCAAAGCACGACACGAAGCGAACGTCCGTTGCCCATTGAGAGATCTCTACCGTTGCGTCTGGGTGGAAAACCGCCCGGGGGTAGCCCCCGAGGCAGGCATTGCTCCATAATCTAGCAGTCCGTGGCGAAACCCCGCGCCAGCACCGTGAGTGACGAAGGAGCGGGAATTCCGCCGGCGGGCTTGTCGGAACGATCCGCAACCGAGAAGAGAGTGTGATGCCGATATTGCTGCGATCCATCCTTTCAGCGTCGGTCGCTGCCGTCCTCGCGACGCCCCTCGCCGGCCAGAGCACGCCCCCTCCCGGCGGGCCGGATACGGCGACCTTCGAGAGCGACGAAGCGGCCCTTTTCCTCCAGGTCTTCCGGACCGTCTCCCAGTTCCATTCATCGGCACTGGGGGACTCGGTGCTCTGGGAGCGTGCCGTCGAAGGCTTGCTCGAGCAGCTGGACGACCCGTACGCGACCATCTTCACGCCAGCGGAATACGACAGCTTCAGGGAGACCAACACCGGCGACTATGCCGGCATCGGTGTCCAGATATCCGCCCTCGGAGGCAGGGTGACCGTCACGGCCGTGTTCAGGGACACCCCCGCGGAGGGGGCCGGGATGATGGTTGGAGACAGGATCGTATGGGTGGAGGGACACGACGCGCGCGACTGGACGCTGGACCAGGCACGTGACTCCATCAGAGGCACGCCGGGATCGGTCGTTCAGATCCGCGTCGCCCGGGACGGTTACCGGGACGCCATCCCCATGTCGATGGTGCGCGACAACGTACATGTAGCGGCAGTCCAGGCGACGCTCCTCGAAGGAGGCGTGGCGCACATCGCCATCGAACGGATCGCTCGCGGGGTCGCGGACGAGCTTGAAGAGGCACTGCGGGACTTCGAGGGAGCCAGCGCGCTCATCATGGACCTGAGGCGCAACCCGGGGGGCTACCTCGACGAGGCGCTGCGGGTCGGCGACCTCTTCCTGGCGCCGGGCCAGGGACTGGCGGGCGCCGAGGCGCGTGACTTCGAAGGCAAGCTGCAGAAGCAGTCATGGCCCGCCCAGTCTCCCGCCAGACTGCCGAACACGCCCATCGTCATCCTGGTCGACGAGTACACCGCTTCGGCGGCCGAGATCATCTCGGGGGCGCTTCAGGATCACGACAGGGCGGTCGTCATCGGGCAGCGCACCTTCGGCAAAGGCGTGATCCAGACCGTCTATCCCCTCACGGCCGGGCGCCGGATCAGCATCACGACCGGGTCCTGGTACACCCCGCTGGGCCGTTCCCTGCACCGCCTCCGTCACCGTGACGGCACGCCGAGGCCCGACGACGGCGGGGCACAGGAGACTGTCGCGACCCTCTCGGGAAGAGAGCTCAGGAGCGGGGGCGGGATCTTCCCGGATCTGGAGGTTGCGATCGAGGAGTACAAGCCCGAGGAGATCGCGCTCTTGAACCACGCGAACCGGGCGCAGGTGCCGTTCGCCGCGCGGATTCAGGAATACGCACTCGAGCTCGCCAAGGACGCGATCGAGGCGGACCGGTTCGAAACGCTTCCCTCTTCCGCCTTCGACGGCCTGGCCGAGAGCCTGGTGGACGCGGGCATGGACGCGGAGATCGTCAACGATCCGGTGGCGAGGGCCTATCTGGATTGGAGGGCCCAGGCCCGGTACCTGTACCGGGCCAACGCGACCGCGCTCATGCTGACGGTGCTGGCCGAGCGCGACAGGGTCCTCGCCGAGGGGCTGCGGCTTGCCCGGGCCGCGCGCACCCCGGAGGAACTGTTCTCCCTCGTCGATCAGGGGGAAGGGCGGTAGAAGCGACGGGGAAGGCCGTCCTGCCCCGTCGCCGGCCTGGAGCGGTCCGGCCTCCCGTGCCAAACCCGGTCGCGGATCACCTGTTCCGTGGGTGAAAGCGGCGGTGCGTCTCGCGAAGGTACTCGCGGTCGAGGTGGGTGTAGATCTGGGTGGTGGAGATGTCCGCGTGACCGAGAAGTTCCTGGACCGCGGCCAGATCCGCACCCCCTTCGAGGAGATGGGTGGCGCAGGAGTGGCGCAGCGTGTGAGGCGAGACGCGGCGGCTGATCCCCGCCCGTTTGGCCGCACGCGAAACGATCGTCCACACCGACATGCGGCCGAGCCGCGTACCGCGCTGGTTCAGGAAGAGAGCGGCCTTCCCCGCCCCGCGCGACAATCCGGGCCGGACGCCTCGCAGGTATCGTTCCACGGCCCTCAGCGCGACCTCCCCCACCGGAACGAGGCGCTCCTTGCCGCCCTTCCCGAAGACAAGGCACGTGCCGTGGTCGATGTCGAGATCCCCCAGCGACAGTCGGGTGAGCTCACTCACACGGATCCCGGTGGCGTACAGGAGTTCGAGCACGGCTCGGTCCCTCCAGTACGTCCGCGAATCCGCGTCGACGGCCTCGACGACCCGCGCGGCTTCATCCTGGCTCAGGAATTGGGGCAGCTTCTTCGCCGTGACCGGACGATCCATCCGTTCGGTGGGATCTTCGGTGATGATCCCCTCCAGGATCAGGAACCCGAAGTAGGCCCGGAGCGCCGACTGCGCTCGCCGGATCGAGGTCGCAGCCATCCCCTCTTCGCCGAGATGGCCCAGGTAGTCGTGCAGGAGCTGGTGCCCGATGCCGGTCGGCCCGTCGGTGCCGCAGTCGTCCAGATACGCCAAGAAGCGCGAGATATCGCTCCGGTAGGCGTTGCATGTACGCGGCCTCAGGCCTCGCTCCAGTGCCAGGAAGTCCAGAAACGGTTCCACAAGATACCGCCGCTCCCGGGAGGCGGCCCTGGTCTCACGTTCCATCGCCGTCTTCGTCCTCCCTCGACGCTTCCCGCCGGCGAGCCCTCCACCAGACTCCGAGGATCACCACCCCCAACAGCGCGGAGGCGGCCAGCAGCCCTCGGTTGGTCCGATCGATCGTCTCCATGACCGCGTCCAGGTTGTCGCCCGCCAGGTACCCGAGGCGGACGAGTGCCCCGTACCAGATTGCGGACGCCACGACCAGCGGCGGAATCACCCGGGCCGGGCCAAGCTCGGCCACGCCCGCGAACACCGGGACCAGGGCGCGGAACCCGGGCAGAAACCGCGCGGCAAAGACGGCCAGGACTCCCCAGCGCCGGTAGAAGGCCTCGAGTTTCCTCATCTGCCGCTCCGCCATGAGGGCACGTCCGCGTCCTTCGCGGAAGAAGCCCGGTCCGTACTTGAGGCCCGCGGCGTAGACGGCGACCGCCCCGGCCACGTTGAAGCCCCACACTACCAGGAAGACTCCGGCGGGACCCACCGTGCCCAGTCCGGCAATGAACCCGCCGGCGACGATGAAGGTGTCGGCCGGCACGACCGGCAGGATGTTCTCGATCACCGCCCCCGCCGCCAGCACGCCGTACACCAGCGGCTCGGGAAGGTCGGTCAGCAGGGCAAGGGCTCGCTCCACCCGGCTGTCAGCGGCGCAGCACGATTGCCACGGCGTGGACCGCGATCCCCTCTCCCCGCCCGATCCATCCCATCCCCTCGTTGGTCTTCCCCTTGACCGAGACCGCCGAGGATGACACGCCCAGGCGCTTTGCAAGGAGGCTGCGCATCTCGCCGGCACGAGGCCCGATCCTGGGGCTCTCCGTGATCACCGCCACGTCCACATTCCCCACCTCCCAGCCGCAGTCGTGGAGGATGGCCGCTGTCCGTGACAGGAGGTCCATTGAATCGGCCCCGCGCCAGGCGTCCTCGCCGGGAGGGAAGTGCGTACCGACATCTCCCAGACACGCTGCTCCGAGCACGGCATCGATCACCGCATGGGCAACGGCGTCTCCATCGGAAAACCCTCGAAGTCCCGCGTGGTCGGGGAAACGGACGCCGCCGAGGATCATGGGCCGTTCGGAATCAAAGCGGTGGGAGTCGTACCCGATCCCGATTCGCATCGCGGCCACGGCCTCCTACTCCTCGTATCTCCTGATCGCCAGGCAGGCGTTGTGCCCGCCGAAGCCGAACGAATTGTTCAGAGCGACCGCCACCGGCCGTTCGACCATCCCGGCGTGGGCGTACTCCAGATCACAGGCCTCGTCCCGCTCCCGGAAATTGATGGTCGGCGGGATCTTGCCGGTGCGACAGGCCATGACGCACATGACCGCCTCGATCGCGCCGGCGGCGCCCAGGAGGTGACCCGTCATGGATTTGGTCGAGCCGACCACCACATCGTATGCGTGCCGGCCCAGCGCCGCCTTGATCGCGAACGTTTCCGTGCTGTCGTTCTGCGGCGTCGAGGTGCCGTGTGCGTTGATGTAGTCCACGTCGGCCACATCCAGTCCGGCGTCGGCGAGGGCCAGGCGCATGGCGTGTTGGGCACCCATGGCATCCGGTGGTTGCGCCGTGATGTGGAAGGCATCGCCCGTGGCACCGTAGCCGGCGACTTCGCCAAGGATCTCGGCACCGCGATCCCTCGCGTGCTCCATGTCTTCGAGCAGAAGACAGCCCGCGCCTTCGCCGATCACGAAGCCGTCCCGGCTCGCGTCGAAAGGACGGCTCGCCCCCTCGGGATCGTCGTTGCGCCGTGACATGGCCTTCATCGCCGCGAAGCCGGCGATCGTGATCGGTGTCACCGCCGCTTCTGCTCCGCCTGCGAGCATCAGCTTCGCTTCACCACGCTGGATGTAGCGGACCGCGTCGCCGATGGCATGGGAGCCGGAAGCGCACGCGGAAACGGTGGCGTAGTTGGGGCCCTGGAGGCCGTATCGGATCGACAGGAGTCCGGCCGCGATGTCCGGAATGAACATCGGGATGAAGAAGGGACTCACTCGGCGTGGGCCCTTGGCGGCCAGCGTGTGAACGTTGGCTTCCAGCGTGGCGATGCCCCCTACCCCACTTGCCATGATCACCCCGAAGTCGACGGGAGCACACCCCGAGGGCGTACCGGAAAGCCCGCCGGCCTGCATGGCCTGCTCCGCCGCGGCGACGGCCATGTGCGCGAACCGGTCGAAGCGGCGAATCTCCTTGCGCCCCAGGTAGTCGGCGGGATCGAACCCCTTGACCTCACACGCGATCCGGGTGGCATAGCCATCGGGGTCGAACTGTGTGATGGGTCCGCCCCCGGACGTTCCCGCCAGCAGCGCTTCCCAACTGGACTGCACATTCAGGCCTACCGGAGTCACCATCCCGAGGCCTGTCACCGCGACCCGGTTGTCTCGCCTACCCACGACCCGTCCCGGCCAACTCTTTGCGCAAGCCCGGTGGCCCCGCTCGCCGATCACTCACTTCCTTCAAATCGGACCGGACCGCTATTCCGCGTGGCTGTTGATGTAGGAGATCGCGTCCCCAACCGTACGCATCTGTTCGGCGTCCTCATCCGGAATCTCGATCTCGAACTCCTCTTCGAACGCCATGACCAGCTCGACGGTGTCGAGGGAGTCGGCGCCAAGGTCATCGACAAACGACGCATCCGAAGTGACCTTGTCGGCCTCGACTCCGAGTTCGTCGACGATGATCTCCTTGACCCTGGCTTCCACGGTGTCGGACATGCTTTGTTTTCTCCATATGGGCAAGTGGTTGGCACCGCGACGGATGGGCAGCAAAGGCTACATCGCCATGCCGCCATCGACCGCGATGATCTGACCCGTAATGTAACCCGCCTCCGGTCCCGCGAGGAACCGGACCAGGCCGCACACGTCCGCGGGCTCTCCGAGGCGACCGGCTGGAATCCGCTTCTTCAGTTCGTCGACCTGAGCATCCGCAAGCGCGGAAGTCATGTCGGTCAGGATGAACCCCGGTGCGACGGCGTTGCAGCGGATGTTTCGCGACGCCAGTTCCTTCGCCACCGACTTGGTCAGGCCGTGCAGCCCCGCCTTGGAAGCCGCGTAGTTGGCCTGCCCGGCGTTTCCCATGAGCCCGATGACCGAGGTGATGTTGACGATGGACCCGCTGCGGCGCTTCATCATCCCCCTTGCAGTCGCGCGGATCATGTTGAAGGCACCCCCCAGATTGGTGGCGATGACCTGCGACCAGTCGTCGTCGCGCAGACGGAGCACGATGTTGTCACGGGTGATACCGGCGTTGTTCACCAGGGTCGCGACCGGCCCCTGTGCGGACTCCACCCGGGCCACGGTCCGTTTGCAAGCCTTCGCGTCGGCGACGTCGCAGGAATACGCGGCGTGTCCCGACCCCTCCAGCTCGGCGATCACCGCCTCCGCCTTCTCCCCATCGCGCGCGACCACGGCGACACGCGCGCCAGCTTCGGCGAGAGCCCCGGCGATGCCCAGTCCTATGCCCCTCGACCCTCCCGTTACGATTGCCGCCGACCCCGTCAGTTCCTTCCTGCCCGTCATGGCCAATCCTCCGTTGCTTCGATGGCTTCGGGTGCCCCGAGTGTCACCGTCGGGACGCCTCTTGCGTTTCTTCGGTTGAGACCCGCCAGGACATTCCCGGGGCCCAGCTCCGCGAACCTGCCGACGCCCATGGCCCTCATGCGGGCAATACAGTCCACCCACCTCACGGGAGAGGTGAGCTGCCGAACCAGGAGTCGACGGATCCGGTCCGGGTCGCCGACCGCTTCGCCCGTAACGTTGGAGACGACCGGGAACGAGGGCGGCACGAAGCTGATCCCGTCAAGCATCTCGCGAAACTCGGCCGCGACAGGCTCCATGAGCGGTGAGTGGAAGGCCGCCGAAACACTCAGCTTCACCACTCTCTTCGCCCCCCGGTCCGCGCCGACCCGGGCGACCCACTCGATCCCGGCTTTCTCGCCGCTGACGACGATCTGGCTCTTCGCGTTCAGGTTTGCGGGCACGATGGTCATCCCTGCCTCCGCGGCCTCCCGGCAGAGCTCGGCGACCGCTTCCGCCCGCAGTCCCAGGACCGCGGCCATGCCTCCCGGCGTCGTGGTGTCCGCCCGCGCCATGAGCTCTCCCCGCCGGCGGACCGCACGCAGGCCGTCGGCGAAGGAATAGGTGCCGGCGGCGCCGTGAGCGGACAATTCGCCCAGCGAGTGTCCCGCGGCGGCCGCTACGGCTCCGAGTCTTTCCCTGACTACCCTGTAGACGGCAAGGGAGTGGACGTAGAGCGCGGGCTGCGCGTTCTCGGTCGCGGTGAGGACCGTGCTCGACCCTTCCCACGCGAGTCCGGAGAGTCCGAAACCGAGTGTGTCATCGGCCTCCTCGAAGGTCTCCCGCGCCACCGGGTAGCGCATCGCGAGCTCACGCCCCATCCCCGGGTGCTGAGACCCCTGTCCGGGGAACAGAAGCCCCATGCTCATCGCCTCATCTCCGTGCGTCTCGCCCCGGTCGCCGACGAATCAACGGCTACCAGCGCAAGGCCATCGCACCCCATGTCAGCCCCGCGCCGAACGCGGTCATCAGCACGACCGAACCGGGCACGAGACGACCTTCCTCCTCCGCTTCGTCGAGGCACACCGGAATTGTCGCCGACGAGATGTTGCCATAGCGGTGAAGGTTCACGAATACCTTGTCCATCGGAATGCCGGCGTACCGTGCGGTGGACTCGATGATCCTCGAATTGGCCTGGTGCGGCACCATGAGATCGATCCGGTCGACATCGAGGCCGGCTTCCTCCATGACCATGTTGCCCGCATGCGCCATCGATCTGACGGCCGACCTGAAGACTTCGCGACCGGACTTCATCAGCAGCATGTGCTCGCGGTTTCGCAGGGATTCCTCGGTCAGGGGCTTCGCCGCGCCCCCCACAGGGCGCTGAAGCAGTGGAGCGAGGTCGCCGTCCGACCGGTGGAAGCTCGCGAGTATCCCCTCGCCGTTTCGGGACGGCTGCACGACCGCCGCTCCCGCACCATCGCCGAAGAGGATGCAGGTCGCACGGTCGTCCCAGTCGATGATCGACGACATCTTCTCGGTCGATACCACCAGAATGGTCTCGCCCCGACCCGCGGCCAGGTATCCTTCTGCGATCGAAAGCGCATACAGGAATCCGGTGCACGCGGCCGATATGTCGAACGCCAGACAGCTCCGCGAGGCACCGATGCGCGACTGGATTTCGCAGGCGGTGGAGGGAAGCAGCCGATCGGGCGTCGCTGTCGAGACGACGATCATGTCGACATCGGACGGCTCCAGCCCGGCCTTGGCGAGGGCGCCGAGTGCGGCCCGCTCGCCCATGTCCACCGCGGTGATGTCATCGGGCGCGATCCGCCGTTCCCGAATCCCGGTGCGTTCCCGGATCCAGGAATCACTCGTGTCGACCAGCCGCTCCAGGTCTGCGTTGGTCATCACCTGATCGGGCAGGAAGCGGGCGGTCGCCGAAACTCGTGCGATGGGGGGCCGGCCGTTCATGGCATGTGGTCCTTTCAGGAGGCCAGGTCCCGGGCGATGTGGTCGACAATGCCACTGCGCGCCGTGCGCGCGGCCATGCCGATGGCAGCGCTTATCGCTTTGGGAGATGATTCACCGTGACAGATGATGCTCACCCCGTTCACTCCCAGCAAGGGAGCGCCCCCGTACTCGGCGTAGTCGAAGACCCGAAACGCCTCTTCAAATTCGGCCCCCAGGTCGCCGGGCATGAGACGATCACGCAGATGGGCTACGAGAAAGGCGGCGAGCGATTCGTAGAACTTGAGCAGAATGTTGCCCGTGAATCCGTCGCAAACCAGAACATCGCATGCGTGGTTCACGATGTCCCGCCCCTCGATGTTGCCGACGAAGTTCAGGTCGCTCCCGGCGAGGAGCCTGTAGGCATCCTGCAGGACCTCGGTGCCCTTGATCTGTTCGGCCCCGACGTTCAGCAGACCGACCCGGGGGCGGGAGACACCGTAGAGATCCTGCATGTAGATCGAACCCACGCGCGCAAACTGCGCCAGGTTGTGCGGTTTGCAGTCGATGTTGGCTCCGGCGTCCGTCACCAGAGTCGGGCCAAGGTGCGTCGGGAACATCGTACCCACGGGTGGGCGGTCGACCCCGCGCACGGGGCGCAGCAGGCGGAGTGAAGCCGCCATGACCGCACCGGTCGAGCCGGCCGACACGAACGCGTCGGCCTTTCCGGCAGCGTGCAGACCCAACCCGACGCCGATGGACGAGTTCGGGCTGCGGCGAAGGGCCGCCACGGGTGCGAGGGAGCTGTCGATTCGGTCGGGTGCATGGACCACCTCGATCTGCTCCTGCGCCGGAAACTCGCTCAGCGGCCCGGTGAGCGCGGCCTCGTCCCCGACCAGAATGACTCGCAACGTCGGATCCAACCCCACGGACACGACGGCTCCGGCGATCTCGGTGATTGGGGCGTCGTCCGTCCCCATTGCGTCGAGGGCAATTTTCATCGGACGTGGCTCGGAGAAGGTCGAAGCTGAGGGTACTACTGTTCCTCCACTTCGTAGATCTGTTTCCCGCGGTAGATGCCCGATGTGGGACACACGCGGTGGCGCAGCGTGGGGTCACCGGTGCGCGAGCACGTTGCCACAGTCGGTTTCGAAGCCTTGTAATGGGTGCGGCGCTTGCGCTGCCGCTGTTTTGACACCCGCTTCTTGGGGACGGCCATGAGATTTTCCTTCTAGTCTGGTTGCAGGGCTTCAAGAACAGCCCACCTGGGGTCGGTCCCGGATTCCGGTTCCTCCGGAGGCGACCTGAATCGTTCCACCGGGTCGCCGCACTCCGTGCAGCGCCCGTCCTTCTCGACCGGGAGAAAGTACCTGGGGATTTCCAACAGAACTTCCTCTCGGATTGCTTCCTCCAAGTCCAGCGTTATTTGTTGGTAACCGATCGTGCGTACATCCGGATCTTCGGCTTCCCAACCCCCGCTGGGCGCATACAGCAACGTTAGGGGCCTCTCCACGGCGACATCAACCGCTTCCAGACACCGACCACATTCATACAACACCGGGGCCTTCCACGAGCCCCGGACCACGACGCCTCCTTCCGCCGTGAGTGCGGCCGCACCATCGACCTCGACCGCCCCCGAAAATGTCAACCCGGAGTCGGTCCACAACTCTTCATCGGGAGGGATGGAAGCACGCACGGCGCTCGTTCGGCTCCGCTTCAAGCGTAGCAGATCGATTCGCAACATAGACATCAAAGATAGAAACCGGTCGAGACTGATGTCAATGTGCAGTCCACGGGCCGGGCTGTTACCCGAGGCGTTCGGCCTCGGAGAAGAAGAACGCGATCTCGCGGTCGGCGTTCCGGTCCGAATCGGAGGCGTGAATCGCATTCCGTTCCTTCGACTCGGCGTAGAGACTGCGGACGGTGCCCTCCTCTGCTTCCGCGGGGTCCGTCGCCCCGATCACGCGGCGCAGCCTTGCCACCGCATCGGCGGACTCCAGGACCATGGGAATACAGGGCCCCGAGGTCATGAAGTCAACGAGCGAGCCGTAGAAGGGGCGTTCGCGGTGAACGTCATAGAACGAACAGGCCTGTGCCCGGGTCAGGGTCATCATGCGGGCGGCTCTCAGGGCAAAGCCCGCAGATTCAAGGTGTGACAGGATTTTCCCGGCTCGTGCGTTGCCGGTCGCGTCCGGTTTGATGATGGCCAGCGTCTGGTTCATGAAAAACTCTTCCCATGGCGGATTGAAATCGTGCGAAGATGAACGGAATCAGCGGATTCGCCGCGAGTCAACCCACGCGGGGACGGACCGGTTCCGCAATCGCCTCGGCGAAGGCCTGCAAGACCGTTTCCCGCTCCAGAAAGCCGATCAGCTCCCCGTCCCGCACGACGGGCAGCCGGGAAACGCCCCGGGTGATCATCGACCGGCTGGCAACCAGGAGCGCTTCGTCTTCGGAGACGCACAGCACCGACCGGGTCATGATGTCGGCTGCCGCTACCTGGTCACGCCCGGAAGTCCTCCTGGCGCCACCGCCCGGCAGGACATGGGGCAGCAGGTCGCTGATGGTGATGACGCCCAGCACCTCGTGGTTCGAGCCGACCACGGGAACCGCCGTCAGCCGACGTCGAAGCATGAGCTGTTCGATTTCCCCAACCGGGGCGTCCGGGTAGATCCGGTACGTGAGCGGGGCAACCACATCAGCTACTGTCACGCTAGTCTCTATCTGATTGTCGCCAAAGGATTTGGATGACAACATCCTATGTATATCTTCTATTGCTCCCATCTTGAGGATGCTCGACGAATGCCGCTGGAGCGCTGGATACAGAAAGACGTTCACTGAAGGCCGCGACAGCCCCCACGTGATCCAGGTGGCCTGACTGAAGGCTCTCTTCCCTTTCCCATCGACCACCCGCAGAACAAGTCCCGGGGATTCCCGATCACTCCCCAAATCCACCAGGTCGACACCCGTGGCCAGCTCTGCGCGGCGTGGGATACCACCGGTCGCCGACAAGCGGCGGCTGGCGATTGCAAGCGGGTGGCCGGCCTCAAGCCCGGAAGCGCGCCCCCGGACTACGCTCCCCGAATCCCACTCGTCCTCACCCCCGCTCAGGATGCGGGGCTCCACCAGGAGCTGCCCGAGTCTCATTGCACTCGGGTGGGCGACCTGCTAACCCAGCGCGGCGGCGACGAGTCTGGAGATCTCCACCGGGCGCTTCGCGACTTTGATTCCATTGTCCTCGAAGGCCTTGGTCTTTTCTGCGGCAGTGCCGGACGACCCGCTGATAATAGCACCCGCGTGTCCCATGCGCGTCCCCGGGGGTGCGGTCCGGCCCGCGATGAAACCGACGACCGGGATGTCCAGATTCTCACTGACCCACGCGGCGGCCTCCTGTTCGGCGGTGCCTCCAATCTCGCCGATCATGACGACGGCCTCGGTCTCCGGGTCTTCGGCAAAGGCACTCAGGCAGTCCACGAAGCTGGTCCCGATCAGCGGATCACCCCCGATCCCCACGCACGTCGTCTGTCCCAGACCACCCCCGGTGAGATGGTGCACGGCTTCGTAGGTCAGCGTGCCGGACCTTGAAATAAGGCCCACCGGCCCGGGGATCACCATCCGTCCGGGGATGATTCCCATCGTCGTCTTGCCCGGGCAGATGATTCCAGGGCAGTTTGGGCCGAGCACACGGCTGCCCCGGTCCCTCGCAAGCGCGTGGGCCCGGGTCATGTCCAGCACCGGGATGCCTTCGGTCACGCAGACGATAAAGCCGACGCCGGCGTCGGCGGCTTCCATGATCGCGCTCGCCGCGAAAGCCGGTGGCACGTAGACCACGGACGCATCGGCACCGGTCTCGGCCACCGCGTCGGCGACCGTATCGAAGATCGGGACCGCCTTGCCTCCGGGGCCCTCGAAGCCGAGGCCACCCTTCCCTGGCGTGACTCCGGCCACAACCCGCGTACCGTATGCCATCATCTGACGAGTGTGGAAGGAACCGTCGCGCCCCGTGATTCCCTGGACGACCACCCGGCTGTGTTCATCAACGAAGATCGACATGAATCTCCCTGGCTTCTCTACGAGCGCATCCGCGCCGCAGTCTGCATTCGAGTTATCGGGCCAGCTGCACCGCGCGCTCGACCACCTCATCCATGGACGCAACTGCAGCAAGGCCGGCTTCGGCCAGAATGCCGCGCGCCAGCTCCTCGTTCGTCCCGGTGAGCCGAATCACGAGCGGAAGGTCGAATCCGATCCTCCGCACCGCCTCTACGATGCCGAGTGCGACGTCGTCGCAGCGGGTGATTCCACCGAAGATGTTGAAAAGGATCACCTTCACGCCGGGATCGGAGGTGATGATCCGCAGGGCTTCCACCACCTTGTCCGGATTGGACGAACCCCCGATGTCGAGGAAGTTGGCGGGCTCGCCCCCGTAGTACTTGACGAGGTCCATGGTGGCCATTGCCAGCCCCGCGCCGTTGACGCAGCAGCCCACATTCCCGTCGAGCTTGACGAAGCTCAAGCCGGCTTCCCGGGCCCGCGCGTCGGCCGCCGACTCGGAGGCGGGATCACGCAACGCGGCAACCGCGGTGCGGCGGAAGAGCTCGTTGTCGTCGATGCTCACCTTGGCGTCGATCGCCTTCACCACCCCCTCGGTCGTCGAGATCAGCGGATTGATCTCGGCCATCGACGCCCCGTTGTCCATGAAGACGTCGTACAGCCGGGAGATCACCCCTGCCCCCTGCCTGACGAGCTTCGGGTCGTCGTACAGCTTGCTGGCCAGCCCGTAGGCCTGGTGGGGCATGAGCCCGTAGCGCGGGTCGACTCTGAGGCGGTGGATGGCTTCCGGATGGGTTGCCGCGACCTCCTCGATGTCCACGCCGCCCTCCGCCGAGACCATGAAGACCGGGCACTGTCCCTCCCGGTCGACGAGCACCCCGACGTACGCCTCCGTCTCGATGTTCTCGATGGGCGACACCAGGACCTTTTCGACCGTGAGGCCGCTGATCTCCATTCCCAGGATGGCGGTCGCGTGTTCGGCGGCTTCCCCGGCACTGCGCGCCAGCCTGACCCCTCCCGCCTTCCCCCTGCCACCCGAGTGGACCTGCGCCTTGACCACCGCACTGCCGCCGTACTTTTCGGCCAGGGCACGCGCGCCCTCGGCGTCGGTCGCAACTTCACCGGGGTTGACCGCCATGCCGGCGGCGCGGAAGAGTTCCTTGGCCTGATATTCGTGAAGGTTCATGGAGTGATCGACAAGTCGGTGACGGAAAGGGGGACACTGATCCCCGGTGAACGGTGGTGCCGGCCGAGCTGGCGCCCGGCGTTTGCCGCCATGAAGTTACCGGGGAAAAGGGATTGCATCAAACACCTCACGCGGCAACCCCCCAAGTCGCCATATTACGGATGAAGCCTTCAACCGGAGCGAGGTGCGGACGATGCGCACGGACGAACCCATCTACCTGGATCACGCGGCGACCACGCCCGTGCGGCCCGAGGTGGCCGAGGCCATGTCGGCGTGTCTGGCGAACCACTTCGGGAATCCGTCCAGCGGCCACCGATGGGGGCGCGACGCTCGGCACCGGCTCGAGGCGGCCAGGATCTCGGTGGCGGCATCCCTGGGAGTATCGTCCGCGCACGTGCGTTTTACCCGAGGGGGGACCGAGTCCGACAATCTGGCCATCCTCGGGCGGGTGAGGAGGGGGCTGGCCGACGGGCATACCCCGCACGTCGTGACCTCCTCGATCGAACATCCCGCGGTGTTCGAGGCCGCGGAGCGGGCGGCGAGCGAGGGAGCACGGCACACGGTGGTCGGCTTCCGGGACGGGAACTTCGACCTCGATGCCCTGGAGACGGCCATCCGGGCGAAGCCGTCGGTGGTGTCGTGCATGTGGGTGAACAACGAGACGGGCCTTGTGCTGCCGCTGGCGGAGATCGGCGCGGAGTGCCGGCGCCGTGGCGTCCCGCTGCACAGCGATGCCGTGCAGGCGGTCGGCAAGATTCCGGTTTCCCTGGAGGAGGTGCCGGTCGACCTGGTGACCGTGACGGGCCACAAGATCTACGGTCCCAAGGGAACCGGTGCCCTGATCGCGAGAGACTTCCGGGCGCTCGAGCCCCTGCACTACGGTGGCGGACAGGAGGGAGGTCTGCGGCCCGGAACCGAGGACGTCGGCGGAGCGGCGGGGCTCGCCGAGGCGCTGCGGCTGGCGGTCGAGGAAGCCCCCGCGGAGTCGGTCCGGCTCGGTTCGATACGGGACGACGTGGAGTCCCGGCTGTCCCGGCGGATCGCGGGGCTGCGCGTCAACGGGGCCGGGCTGCCCCGAGCTCCGCACATCCTGTCCGTCGGGATCCCGGGCGCCGACTCCGACACCCTGCTCGCGGCTCTCGACGTGTGCGGAATCGCGGCCTCGGGCGGGTCCGCCTGCGCCAGCGGATCGAGCGCTCCCAGTCGAAGCCTGGCGGCACTGTACCCCGGCGACACGGCGGCCACCCTGAGGCTGAGTTTCGGGCGGCTCACGCGTGCCCGGCAGGTGGGCCGAATCGTGAACCGGGTAGTGCGGGCCGTCGAGCGCACCCGGGCACTCGTGACGGCATGACCGGCGTGCACGAGCCCCGGCGGATTCTGGTGGCCATGTCGGGAGGCGTCGATTCGTCGGTCGCGGCGGCCATGCTCGTCGAGGCCGGACACGACGTCGTCGGGGCCACGATGAAGACGTTCTGCTACAGCGACACGGACGTGGCGGAGAGCACGAAGACGTGTTGCGGCCTGGACGGGATCCAGGATGCCAGGAGCGTCGCGGACCGGCTCGGGATACCCCACTACGTCTTCGATGTCGAGGAGGAGTTCACCCGGGACGTGATCGACGATTTCGTCGACGAGTACAGCCGGGGACGCACCCCCAACCCCTGCGTGCGCTGCAACTCGAACACCAAGTTCCGCGACCTGTTCAGGCGGGGCCGCATCCTGGACTGCGACGGCGTGGCGTCCGGGCACTACGTGAGGCTCGACCGCTCCGGGGCCCGTCCCCGCATGCTCCGCGGCAGGGACAGCTCCAAGGATCAGTCGTACTTCCTGTGGGGGCTCCCTGCCGGCCTTCTCGACCGTCTCCACTTCCCCCTCGGGGATCTGACCAAGCCCGAGGTCCGGGACCGGGCCCGCTCACTTGGCCTTGCGACCGCGGACAAACCCGAGTCACAGGAGATATGCTTCGTCCCCTCCGGAAACTACCGGGACTTCCTGGCCAGGAAGCTCTTGCCAACGCACCCCGCTCTTGCGCCCGGAGCCATCGTCGACCACCACGGCCGGGTCGTGGGCCGGCACACCGGCTATTCGGGCTTCACCGTGGGGCAGCGCAAGGGGATCGGCGGAGGCCGCTCCGAACCGTATTACGTGCTTGAGATCAGGCCCGAAACCCGGCAGGTGGTGGTCGGCCCCAGGCACCTCCTCGCGGTCGGGGGAGTCTCGGTCGGCCACCTCAACTGGCTGGCGTCCCCGCCCGTGCCCGGCAGTGCACTGTCCGTCCAGATCCGCTACCGTTCGCCGGCGGTGCCGTGCACGGTGGACGCCTGTAGCGCCGACACGGTGACACTGTCGCTTCCGGAGTCGGCCATCGCGGTCACGCCCGGCCAGTCGAGCGTATTCTTCGACGGTGACCGGGTGGTAGGCGGAGGCCGGATCCGGCGCGTGGAGGAAGCGCCACGTTAGCGGGCCGTGGTGAAGACTCTCGTCGCGCGGACGGCCCGACTCACCACTTGAGGCCGGTATCGGTCGCGAACTCCCGGATCCTGCTCGCCTGTTCTTCGGTCAGGGATTCGGGAATCTCGACCTTGATCTCCACGTACTGATCCCCGATCCGTCCCTCCCGGCGAATCCCCTGGCCGCGAATTCTGAAGCGGGTGCCGGGCTGGGTGCCGGCCGGGATGCGCAACACGACCTTCTTCCCCGAGATGGTTCCGACCCTGATCCTGGAACCCAATGCGGCCTGCGCCAGGTTGATCGGCACGGTGACGTGTATGTCGTTGCCCTCGCGGCGGAAAAATCGGTGCGGCGCGACCTTGAAGGCGATGACCAGGTCTCCGGGGGCGCCCCCCTTCTGACCCCGCTCGCCCTGGCCGGTGAGGCGCACCTTGGAACCGGTCTTGACACCGGCCGGAACCGAGACCTGGATCTTGCGGTCCTGGTGGATCTTGCCGGTTCCGCCACAGGCCCCGCACGTCCGCTCGGCTTTCTCCCCCCGGCCGACGCATGCGGGACAGGGCCGGTTCACGGCAAATCCTCCCTGACCGAAGGACACGCTCCCGGATCCCTTGCACTCCGCGCACTTCTTCCATCCGGTTCCCGGGGCCCCTCCCGAGCCCCGGCAGGTCGCGCATTCCTCGGTGATGGGTACGGAAACGGGAATCTTGCTCCCCTTCGCCGCGGTCATGAACGAAATTTCCGCCAGGTGCTCGACGTCCGCTCCCTTGCGAGGACCACCGGACTTCGGTGCCTGCCCCTTCTTGCCTCGGTCGAAGATCGACGAGAAGATGTCGGAGAATCCACCCAGTCCGCCCAGGTCGTCGATCGAGAAGCTCGGTGAACCCTGTGGCTGGGCCCGGGCTCCGGGGCGAGCACCACCGAAGCCGAATGCTCCGAGCTTCCGCATCTGGTCGTACTTCTTCCGCTTCACCGGATCCGAAAGCACGCCATTCGCTTCACCCACCTCCTTGAAGCGTTCGGCGGCCCGCGGATTTCCCGGGTTCGCGTCGGGGTGATACTGTTTTGCCAACTTCCGGTACGCCTTCTTGATCGCCGCTTCGTCCGCCTTCGCATCGACTCCCAGGATCGCGTAGTAGTCCTTGTTGGTGTTGGACATGCCGCGGACCGCCTAGGCCTTGAAGACGCTGACTCGCGCGGCTCGCACGAGCAGACCCTTGAAGGTGTACCCCCGCTGGAAGACGCGTTCGACCACGTCGTCATCGGCCTCGGACTCGGCCGGCACACGCATCATGGCTTCCATGGTGTTCGGGTCGAAGTCCTGCCCCCGCGGATCGACCACCTCGATGCCCGCATCCTCCAGTACCCGGAAGAACTTGCGCTCAACAAGGTCAACTCCCTCTACGATGGCTTCGACCGACGCGGTTTCGGGCTCGAGGGCCGTGACCCGCAGCAAGTCGTCCAGAGGATCCAGAAGGCGCGAGACCAGGTCCGCCTGCGCACGGTCCCATCGCTGTCTCAACCGGCCCTCGGTCCTCTTCCGGTAGTTGTCGAAGTCGGCCGCGAGTCGGAGGTGCTGATCCCTGACCCGATCGCGCTCCAGCCGGAGCCCCTCGATCAGGTCCGCGGCGCCTGCCACGTCTGCGGTTCCGTCCGCGGCCCCGGTTGCGCCCTCGTCCCCGGAATCTTCGGCGCCTCCACCGTCGCCGGCAGCCTCGGCGTCCACAGCCGCTCCTGCAACCTCGTCGCCTTCGCGGTCGCCACCGAAGGGGTCGGTGTCCGCGGCGGACTCCGAACCGGGATCCATTCCGGATCCCCTCTCCGGCTGCTCGGGCAGATCCGTGTCATCGCGTTCGGAAGCGTTCATACTTTCGTCCTCTGAGCCATCGGCCATGTCGCCGAACCCTCATTCTCGGGAAACGTGAGCGGACCGGTTTCGGTCGGTGCCCGCCCCGGCATGTACGAGCGCCGCGGCGAGGACCTTGCGGAAGACCTCCAAGCTACTCCGAATCGCGCCCCCGGGTCCATATCGCGCCGACGGCCGGCCAACCACACCCGATGCGTGCACCGGCTCAGCTGTCCCTGTCTACAATCACTTCTGCCGCCAGCCGCAGCACGGCCGCAACGCTCTCTTCGCGAATGGAACCGCGGCCCCCGACAAGATTCTCCAGACGGGTTGTACCCGTTCCGTCCGCATATGCCACCGCGATCCACACCGTCCCGACGGGCTTTTCCGCGGTCCCGCCGGCCGGCCCCGCGATCCCGGTTACGGCCATGCCCACATCGGCCGAAAACCGGCGGCAGGCGCCGAGGGCCATCTGCAGGGCGACGGTGCTGGAGACGGCGCCGTGGGTGTCGATATCTCCGGCATCGACATCGAGCTGCCGGACCTTTGCGTCGTCGGCATAGGCCACCACACCGCCCCTGAAGTGAGCCGATGCCCCGGCGAGATCGGTAATCGTCTTGGCCACGAGGCCCCCCGTGCAGCTTTCGGCCGTGGCCACCATCAGCCCCCGCGCAGCGGCAAGCCCCGCAACCCGGCGCGCGAGATCTCGCGTCGAGCGGTTGCCCGACACGATCCCGTCGCACGTCATCGACTCCCCGTGATCAGCGTCCGGTAGCGCCAGAGGTAGTCGCACATGGACAGAACCGTCAACACCACGGCCAGCCCCAGGGTCACGGCGATCAAGGTCGAGTGGAAGGAAAGCCAGGTGCTCCACAGCCATCCGGACCACCCCGCGACATCGGCTGTCCGCTGCAGCGGGTACCAGAGAAGCAGTCCGCCGACAAAGAAATTCTGGCTCAGTGCCTTCTGTTTGCCGGACCTGCCTGCCGCAATCACCACCCCTCGACGAGCCGCGTAGCCTCGGAACAGCGTCACGAACAGTTCTCTTCCGAACACCACCACAACCACCCAGACGGGTAGCGTTCCCCACCACGGCAACTCGCTGAATCCGTCCATCCGGCGGCTGATGAGGAAAATCGGGACGAATGTGCTCGCCAGCAGCAGCTTGTCCGCGATCGGATCAAGGAGCTTCCCCGTGTCGGTGATCCACCCGTGCTTGCGTGCAAGGTGGCCGTCCCAGACGTCCGACAACGCCGCTGCCAAAAAGAGGACAAAGGCGGAATATCGGCTCAGGGTGCCCGGTGAGAGGGCAAGGTAGAAAATCGCGGGACAGACGACGATCCGCGCGACGGTAATCACGTTCGGGAGGTTCACGAGATCCCGGCCCTCTGCTTCAACTCGTCTTCCATTCGCGCCAGGACGGCGGTCGCCTGGTTCTTCAGCAGCCGGCGGGGTTCCCAGGAAGTGAAGTCACGGAGCACCGTGACCGCATCCACACTCGCGGGTTCGCCGGTCATGTGCCGGAGCGCCGCGAGCCTGCGGAAGGGGTTGGCGCTGAAGAGCTCGCGCCGGTGACGGACCACCTGGTCCCTCAGTACCAGCGCCGCGAGGGCGGCTGCCGCCCCCGCACCAAGCAGAAACAGGCCGATTCTGCGGATCCGACCGCTCACATGCGTCTCCTACATCTCCCGGCGCCCTGCAAGGGCCTCGGCAATGGTCGTTCCATCAACGTACTCCAGGTCGCTTCCCACTGGAATGCCCCGCGCCAGACGTGTGACGCGCACCTCGTGCGGGCGCAGAAGGCTCTCCAGGTACACGGCGGTGGCTTCGCCCTCGACGCTGGCGTTGGTCGCCAGGATGACTTCCTGCGGACCGGCCTCCGCTTCTTCGATCCGGTGCACCAACCCCTCGATATTCAGCGTGTCCGGTCCTATGCCGTCGAGCGGGGAGAGCCGGCCGCCGAGAACGTGGAACAGCCCCCTGTAGCGGCCGGCCCGCTCGATGGCCCCAACCTCATACGCTTCTTCCACGACACAGATTACGCCCCTGTCACGGGACGGGTCGCTGCACACCGAACACAGCTTCCCATCGCAGTAGTTGCCACAGACCGGACACGGATGAATGTGGTCCGCTACCCTCACCAACGTCCTGGCAAGGCGGTGAATGTACTCCTTTTCCCCCTTGATCAGGTGGTAGGCGAGTCTCAGCGCCGTCCTCTTTCCGATCCCCGGGAGCCTTTGCAGTTCCCTCGTGAGATCTTCGATCGGCGACACGTGCGCCCGGATCCCGAGTGCGGCCCGTTCTAGAAGAGCCCGGGGAGCTGGACGGGCAATCCGCCTGCCGCTCCCCGCATCTGCTCTTCCGAGAAGTCGCGCGCCCTGTTCTGGGCCTCGGCCACGGCCGCGACGACCAGGTCCTCCAGCATCTCCGCATCCTCCGGGTCGATGACCTCCGGGTCGATGGTGATGCTCTTCAGGTCCCCCTTGCCAGTCACACGCGCGGTGACCATGCCTCCGCCGGAAGAGGCCACAAGTTCCTCCGACTGAAGACCGTCCTGGACCTCCTTGATCTTGTCCTGGAGCTGTTGACCCATCTTCATCAGTTGTCGGATGTTCGCCATTGTTTCGCCCTCGCTGCGCTCTCGCGCGCCCATTCAATCCATCAGCTCAAGGTCCAACTCCGCGATCGCCTGCTCCAGTTGCGGCACTCGCTCGACGAGGGCATTCAACCGGGTTTCGCGAACCGTCTCCGCGGTAACTCTCTCCACCGGGGCCCGCGCGGAGAGGTGGTTCCCCCCCGCCTCGGCACCGGGTTCGGATTCAGCCGCCCCGGCCCCGGCACCACCACCGATTGAAATCTTGACAGAATCGCGTCCCGAATGAAGGGCCAGCGCCTTTTCGAGGTCCCGGCGCATGGCTGGATCGCTCAGCCACTCGGACGCCGGCCCGTCGGAGATCTTCACTTCGGGGCCGGAAGGCCCGTCTCCGAGTGTGGCCGCCCCGCGGAGTACGGAAGCGAGCGCCTTCTTCACCAGACTGCGGTCGGCCAGCACGGCCTCCCAAACGGCGTGTATCCCGCCTGCCCCGCGGGCGCCACGGTCTTCCGGGGACCCGGAGGGGTCGGCGGGGCGAGGGGCGGCGACAGGCGGGTCGGCAGGGGGAGGAGCGGCGGCGGGAGGGTCGGCGGAGCGACCGAGGTCGGGAGAAACGTGCCGGGGGGCGGGCGCCGCCGCCGGAGGTGCGGACTCCCGCGGCGGGGGGCCGCCCAGGGCCCGGATCACCTCTTCCAGCTCGACGGTTCGGTCCAGGTAGCTCATCCTGAGCAGGAGCATCTCCACGAGCACGCGGGGGCGGCCGGTGCGGCGCAGGCTGCCGTCGGCCTCCAGGCTCGAGGACATGGCGAGCATCCGCACCAGGTCGCCGGGCGAGAAGGCGCCGGCCCGCCGAGCGAAGTCCTCTCTGAGTTCCCGGGTGAGGCCCTCCGGCGACGAATCCGCGTCCAGCGCCATGCGCAGGAGGAGCCGAAGCTTCTCCGCCAGACCGTGGTAGAATTCGACCAGGTCGTGTCCCTCGTCGATCAGTTCCTCCACGAAATCGAATACCGCCCCGTGGCGGCGCTCGATGATCAGGTCGAAGAGCTCCAGGTAGCGTTCCTCGGCCACCACCCCCAGCACGCGCACGACCGAGTCGATGGAAACCTGCCGGTCGGAAAGGGCGAGGACCTGATCCAGCAGGGAGAGCCCATCGCGCATCCCCCCGTTTGCCTTGCGGGCGATGGCCCGAAGGCTCTCCGGGTCAAAGCCGATACCCTCTGCCTCGAGGACTTCCTGCAAGCGCTTCGCGATGTCGTTGGCGCCAATCCGCCGAAAGTCGAAGCGCTGACAGCGCGACAGGATGGGGGACGCGCTCTGCTGGATCTTGCGAGGCTCGGTGGTGGCGAACACGAAGATCACACGGGGTGGCGGTTCCTCCAGGATCTTGAGGAGCGCGTTCCAGGCTTCCCGGGTCAGCATGTGTGCCTCATCCAGGATGTAGACCTTGAAGCGAGCCTCGTCCGAGGGCGCATACATGGCGCGTTCCCTCAGTTCGCGCGCGTCGTCCACACCCCGGTTCGAGGCCGCGTCGATCTCCACCACGTCCAGCGAAGTGTGCCCGGCCCATATGCGGCCACAGTCGTCGCATTCACCGCATGGCTCGCCGTCTTCCCGGCGTCGGGGGCAGTTGAGCGACATCGCGAGGATTCGGGCGAGCGTGGTCTTGCCCACGCCGCGCGGCCCGCAGAAGAGATAGGCGTGTCCGACGCGATTTCCTGCCACGGCGCGCTTGAGCGTCTCCGAAACATGCTCCTGCGTCGATACTTCCCCGAAACGGCGGGGTCTGTATTTTCGGGCTAACGCGAGGTAGGACAAGGTGCCTTTGTCGATGACGCGAAGTGGGCCTGACGAGGGACGCGAGGTGCCCCAGGCACTCCGCGGCGACGGTTACCGCACTTACCGCTGCTACCGGCGGGGTCCTGACGGGATTCATGGGCTCCCGCCCCACGGACCTGGGGCACCCGGAAAGCTACCGGGACCCCCGAGCGGACGTCAACGGAACCGCCCACCCGGAAGCGACGTCACCTCGTCACCTTCTCCCGGGTCTCCAGGCGTCGGGAATGTGGTCGATCTCGGAGGCGGCTCCCCGGATTCTCACGGCGATGGCGTCGAAGCGATAGGTGGTGCCGGGCTTTCCGTGCTCGAGGATCCAGCGTCTGGCCGCCACCTCTACCGCCCGCATCTTGGCGGATCGGATCGGTTCGAGAGGGGTGCCGCCCGACGACGTGGAACGCGTCTTGACCTCCACGAAGGCCACGACGCCGTCCCTGACGGCCACCAGATCGATCTCCCGGGGCCCCGCCCGGTAGTTGCGCCCGAGCACTACCCACCCCCGTCTCTCGAGGTACGCCGCCGCCAGGGCCTCTCCACGCCGTCCGATCCCCAATCTGTCGCAGTCCATGGGCACAATCTGGCGATGGCCACGGGGCGATCCCATGGCAGGGCGGGACTGATTTCTACCGCACGTCCCGCACAACCCGGCCTGACGCAGGGCCCGCCGCCGGGAGTTCGGGCGGGGGCGCCAGCGAGCGTCCGATGGCACGGGCGATGGAGCCACACTGCGACACCAGTTCGGAAAGCTGGTCCGGATAGAGGCTCTGTGCGCCGTCCGAGAGGGCATCCGGCGGATTCGGGTGGACTTCGACGATGAGCCCGTCGGCTCCCGCCGCCACCGCGGCTCGCGCCATCGGCGTGACCTTGGTCCTCACCCCCGTCGCGTGGCTGGGATCGGCGATGACCGGGAGGTGCGTCAAGGACTTCACCAGGGGAATCGCTGTCAGGTCGAAGACGTTGCGCGTCTGAGGGTCGAAGCTCCGTACCCCGCGCTCGCAGAGAATGACGTCGGGGTTGCCCTCGCTGAGAAGGTACTCGGCGGCCAGGAGCAACTCGGTGATGGTCGCCGACATCCCTCGCTTCAGGAGCACCGGCTTCCCCGCGCTGCCCGCCTTCTTGAGCAGCGGGTAGTTCTGCATGTTGCGCGCCCCGATCTGGATGACGTCGGCGTACTGGGCCACGAGGGCCACGCCCTCCGGGGCGACGGCTTCGGTGACGACGGCAAGTCCCGTCGCCTCGCGGGCTTCGGCCAGAAGCTCCAACCCCCTGAGGCCGAGGCCCTGGAAGGAATAGGGCGATGTGCGCGGCTTGAACGCTCCACCGCGCAGTACGCTCGCACCCAGCTCCCGCACCCGGGCGGCGATACCGAGGATCTGATCACGCCCTTCGACCGCACAGGGTCCGGCCATCACGACGACCTCCGGGCCGCCGAGCACGGTGCCGTTGCCGAGATCGACAACCGTATCCTCGTCCCTCCACTCCCGCGACACCTGCTTGTAAGGCTTGCTGACCTTGATGATGTCCTGCACTCCGTCGAGTCCGGCCAGCCTGGCCGAATCCACGCCGCCGTCGTTGCCGACGAGGCCGATGGCCAACCGCAGGTGTCCCACCATGGGTTTGGCGCGGTAGCCCATCTCGCCGATCGTATCGACGACCTTCTGTACCTGCGCGGGCGTGGCCCGGTGGTGCATGACGATCAGCACTTGACTGCCTCTGTGGTGATGGAACAGGAGCATGATCCTACAAAAGGTGCCCCGAATGGTCCACGCCCCCGCCGGGCGGCCCCCTTGCCCGGCAACGGGATCGGCCTGTCGGTGGGGCGGCCTTCCCCACCTCCCTGCGGGCGCCTCACGCCACGACGAACCACTGCCCGTCCCGCGCGCACACGACGGTCCCCTCGTAGCCCGCGTCACGTACCAGCGCCGGCACCGATTCGGGATCGAGAGGCGGGTAGATGTGCGTCAGAACCAGATTGGCCGGCTCGGCAATTCGAGCCATCTCGGCAACCGAGACGGGCGACAAATGCGAGGCGGACGGTGGCGGATCGGAGTGCCCACATTCGCTGACCAGGGTATCCGTCCCGCGAAAGAAGTCCCCGAGCTTCGGGTCCGGACCCGTATCTCCCGTGTAGCCGAGCGAGTGGCCGTCCATCTCCACCCGCACCGCGATCGAGTTGTCCGCATGCAGGGTGGGTGCGAAGCGGAGGGACAGCTCGCTCTCATCACTGCTCCATCGTCCCTCGCGTGCCACCTCGTGGTATGCGACCTCGAACCCCGGGTCCACCATGAAGTCGCCGTACGCACGCCGGAGTGCCTCCACCCGGTCGTTCAGCCCGGGTGGCCCGAAGATGTGCAGTGGCCGGCTCCGAGGGGCGGGAGTTGCCCACTTGAGGGCAAAAAGGAGGTGGGCGAGGTCGCCGAAGTGGTCGGCGTGGTAGTGGCTGAGCACTGTGTGACTGACTTCCCACCAGGGCTTGCGGAGACGCGCCAGTCCATGCACGGCGCCAGGGCCGACGTCCAGCAGAAGCCGCATTTCGCCCCACTCCACAAGGTGGCAGGGCGAGGACCGGTCGCCGGAAGGAACCAGTGTCCCCGAGCCGACGATGGTCAGTACGGGCTTCATCCGGCGATCCCCGGGGCGACCGCTCCCCTCTCTTGCAGCCGTACACCGACGATGGACGACACCCCCGGCTCTTCCATCGTGACGCCGTAAATCCAATCGGCCGCCTCGATGGTGCGGGGGTTGTGGGTGATGACCACGAACTGGGTCTGGGCCTTGAAGCCCTGAAGCAAGCGCACGAAGCGCTCGATGTTGGACTCGTCCAGAGGGGCGTCCACCTCGTCGAGAAGGCAGAAGGGGCTCGGCTTGACCAGGTAGATTCCGAAGAGCAGCGACAGCGCTGTCAGGGCCCGTTCGCCCCCGGAAAGCAGATCGATCCGCTGTGTTCGCTTGCCGCCGGGCGCGGCATGGATCTCGACGCGAGACTCAAGCGGACTCTCGGGGTCCGTCAGCCACAGGTTCGCCTCGCCCCCGTTGAAGAGGTGCTCGAAGGTCTTCCGGAAGTTCTCCCGGATCGCCTCGAAGGTCGTCATGAACAGTTCCGTGGCCGCGCGGTTGATGCGGCGGATCGCCGCACGCAGGTCGTCGCGGGCCGCGTTGAGATCCTCCTGCTGCCGAACCAGGAAATCGAGACGCGCACTCTCTTCGGCGTGCTCCTCCACCGCAAGCATGTTGACCGGGCCGATCGTGCCCAGCTGCCGAACGATGTCCTCCAGCTCGTCCCGCAACGCCTCTTCGCCACCGACCGCCGGTTCGGCCTCCTCGAGGAGCGCCGCCAGCGGCCGGCCCCATTCGGCCTCCAGCCGCTCCCCGATCCTCCCGGCGCGATTCCGGATGTCCTGGCGCTCCAGCTCCAGCTGGTGGCCGCGCCCGACGGCCGCACGCTCATGCTCGCGGATCCCGCGAGCCTCCCGCCCGGCATCGTTCACGGCATCGGCTGCTTCCTGCAGGGCGCGGCTCTCTTCGGAGAGTATGCGGCGGAGTTCATCGCGCTTTCCAAACAGCGCCTCCAGGGCCTCCCGCCCGGCCTGCCTCGTCGCGAGAACCTCCTCGATCCCGGTGGCCAGCGACCTCGCCTCGCGGCCGAGTTCGTCGATCCGTGCGGCGGCCCGGCCCACCGTGGCCTCCCTGTCCGAAAGGCGTCCGTCAAGGCGTTTCAGTTCGCTGTCGAGCCGGGCTGCCCGGATGGTCGCTTCCGATTCGGCGTCGCGCGCCTGTTCCCACTCCGCCTCGACAGCTTCGCGCACGGCGTACAGCTCTTCCAGACTCGCCGTGAGCGCGGCCTCCTCCGTCCGTAGCCGAGCTGTGTCCGCGGCCGCTGTCCGGCTTCGTTCGACGGCCTTGTCACGTGCCGCGCGGGTGCCTTCCAACTGGCGCGCGATCTCTTCCTGGTGACGGGCCAGCTGCTGACGCCGGTCGGTCTGCGCGGACGCCTCGGCGCGCGCGGCGCGCGCTTCGTCCCGGGCCGCCAGCAACCGCTCCGACGCCGCATCCGCCTCCTCTTCGCGCTCCCGGCACTCGTCGGCCAGCCGCTTGCAGCTCTCGCGAGCCTTCTTGAAGCCCGCGGCCGCCAGCGCGGCTTCGGTCTCCAGTGAATCGATCCGGTCCCTCCGTTCCAACCGGCCTTCGAAGCCCTGTCGCGGGACGAGGTGCACCGCTCCCAGCTGGTCGGTCCACGCCTCCACCGACGCCTCGTCCGCCACAACCGACACGCCTCCGAGCAGGGCTTCGGCCCATGGCGCGCCCTCACCGACCGCCGTGACGCCCGAAGGCAGTGGCCCGCGCGGCCGTGGGTGCCCGTCCATGGGAAGCAGAACGATGCCGGCCCCCAGCTCCGGGTTCGCCTCGTACCAGCCCGCAATCCGGTCGACGTCTTCCTGGCCGCCCACCACCAGGGCCAGCCCGAAACGGCCCAGCATGTCGTCGACGACCCGCGGCGGCGTCCCGGTGACCCGCACGTAGTCGGACAGCGTGCCGCGCACCGCCCCGGGCAACGCCTCCTTCGCCGATTCAGCCACCGCGGCCGCGTCTTCCCCCGACCCGGTCATGCGACGAAGGGCCGCGACCTCCGCCTCCAGCGACGCGACACGGGTCTTTGCACTCCGCTCCGCAGTCCGCGCGTCCCGGAGCCGTTCCCGCAGCACCGCCACTCGCCGGCGGGTTCCTTCCACGTTCCGGGCAGCGTCCTCGGCTCTCTTCACCATCTCCGTCCTGCGGTCGGCGAAGAGGTCTCCCTGGGACCTCAGGTCCCGGAGCGCGCCGGCCCCCTCCCGGGAATCCGCGGACAGACGCTCGAATCTGTGCCCCAGCTCCCGTGCCTGCACCCGGGCGCTTTCGGTGTCCCCCTCTGCCCGGGCAATGTCCCTGGCAACCGCCCGGCCCCTTGCTTCCAACTGGCGAACGTCATGCCGGGCCGCGTCCAGGCGGACCCTCACTTCGGCGGCAGCACCCTTTCGGGATGTCAAGTCCGCATTACATGATGTCAACGCTGCTTTACATTCCTCCCGTTCACTCCGCAACGTGACGATTTCGTCCTCCGAACGCGCGCGAAGTGTCGCCGTCGCCGCCTCTTCGCTGGAAATCTGCGCCAGCCGGCGCTTGCCGTTGGAAATCCGCTCGTCGGCGACCGCCACCTCCCTTTCGACCCGGGCGAGCTCTACCCCCAATGCGTCGAGGCGGGCCGCGGATTCACTCCGGGTCCTCTCGGCTTCGACGTGCGCCAGCCGGGCCCCTTCCAGCCGGGCTTCGGCGGCAGCCAGGCGCGCGGCCATGCCCGCCGCCTGCTCCCGGTCGCGTTCCAACTCGCCGTCGACGTCCGCGAGGCGCCCGTCGAGTGCCTCAAGATCCGTCTTCACTACCGCGATTTCCACCGCCAGCCGGCGCTTCCGCAATTCCCGGTAGCGCTGCGCCTTCCCTTTCTGGCGTGCGAGAGAGCGGACCTTGCTCCGTACTTCGCCGATCACGTCCTCGACACGCTGGAGGTCGGCTTCCGAGGATTCCAGGCGCCGCAGCGCGGACCGCCGCCGGTCCTTGTACTTGCCGATCCCCGCGGCTTCCTCGAAAAGAGCCCGCCGCTCGTCGGTTCGCTCCGAGAGGATGGCGTCGATCATGCGGATCTCGATCAGCGAGTAGGCGTTCGCCCCCAGGCCGGTGTCGCGGCAGAGGTCGACGATGTCGCGCAGCCGGCATGGAGACCGGTTCAGGCGGTAGTCGCTGCCTCCGTCCCGGAAGACCGTCCTGCCGATCTCGACTTCCTGAAACGGAGTCGCGAGCGCTCCGTCCTCGTTCGATACGACCAGCGCGACGGACCCCCGATTCACCGGCCTGCGGGCCACCGTTCCCTGGAAGATCGCCTCCTCCATCCTGACACCGCGAATCGCGGTCGGCCGCTGCTCCCCGAGGACCCAGCGCAGCGCATCGCCGATGTTCGACTTTCCACAACCGTTGGGCCCCACGATCGCCGTGATCCCATCGTGGAAGTCCAGTTGGGTCGCGTCCGGAAACGACTTGAACCCGTGAAGCCTGAGCGACTTGAGTCTCATCCGCTCAGGTCTTCCTCGATCACCGTGGACTTTGCGTCCCCCCACAGCGTTTCGAGGCGGTAGAAATCCCGCACGGCGGGGTGGAAGATGTGGACCACGTAGTCGATGTAGTCGAGAAGCACCCACCGTCCCTGGTCCAGTCCCTCCACATGCTCGGGGCGGTTCCCGTCGCGCTTTGCCGAATCGATGATGTGCTCCGCGATCGCGCGCACCTGTACATCGGATCGCCCTGTCGCGATGACGAAGAAGTCGGTCGCGCTCGACAGGTGGCGCAGGTCCAGGACCGTGACCTTGCCGGCCTTTCTCTGGAGGGCGTAGCGAACGGCTCGACGGACCCTTGGCCACATCTCGAAATCGTTCCGCTCGCTCATTCGCGCTTGCCCCTCCGGGGCGCGGCTTCTCCCGGCGGCAGTCCGCTCCTTCCCGTCACCCTCGAGCGGATCCCGGCCGGGACGACGTCAATCCTCTTCGGCCTCCACAACCACACGGACCTCGACTTCGACGTCGGGCTGAAGCCTGATCGGCACGAGGTGCTCGCCCACGGCCTTGATCGGCTCGGAGAGGACCACGGCCCGCCTGTCCAGCTCGAAGTCGATGCCCGACTGCTGCACCCGCTCCTGTATGTCCTTGACGTTCACCGACCCGAACAGCTGGCCCTCGGATCCCGCCTTGGCGACCACGTTGAGGACCAGCCCTTCAATCTGGGCAGCCTGGCGGTTGCCTTCCAGGTAGTTCCTCCGCGCCCGTTCCTCACGACGCCGGGCCTCTTCCTCGATCCGCTCGACGTTCGCCGCGGACGCCATGTACGCAAGGCCCCGGGGAAGGAGATAGTTGCGCGCGTAGCCGGGCTTCACGTTGACGACCTCTCCGGCCCGGCCAAGGGTCGCGACCGTTTCACGCAGAATCAGTTTCATGATTTCAACCCTCGTGGTCCCTGATGTAGGGAAGGAGCGCGACGAACCGCGCGCGCTTCACCGCGGTCCCGAGCTGCCGTTGGAAGCGCGCCGGCACCTTGGTTGTCCGCCTGGGCAGGATCTTGCCCTGCTCGGTCAGGAATCGGGCGAGAGTCGTAACGTCCTTGTAGTTCAGGTGCACGATCGGAGGTCCTTCATGGCGCCGGCGGCGGCCCCGTGCACCCGAGAACTCGGGGGGACCGGATGAGTCGGGGGGCCAGGCGGCCGCGGCCTGATCCTCTTCGTCCTCTTCTTCCTCCTCGCCCCCATCGTCCCCTTCGTCCCCTTCCTTCTTGTCCTCGCCTTCCGCGTCTTCGACCGGAGGCGCCTCCACGGCCTGGGTCGGCCGCACATCCCCGAGAACGGAAGCGCCCGAGGTAGGCTGACCATCGTTGTGGACGATCAGGTACCGCATGGTCTCCTCGTCGAGCTTCAGCAGCCGCTCGAACTCGGGGAGCGCGGTGGCATCCGTCGCGACTTGTACGATGACGTAATAGCCGGTGCTGGACTTGCCGATCGGGTACGCGAGTTGCCGGACCCCCCAGTGGTCGAAAGCGGTGATCTGGCCACCGAGAGCGGCGTGAAAGGTCGCCAGCTTCTCTTCAACGGCCTCCCGCTCCAGGGCGGGATCCAGAATGTAGACGATTTCGTAGGGTCTCATGTTCGCGGGAACTCCCTTGGACCGCGGGGTGGTGACGGGCTCCACTTCCCAGGTGGAGCGGGATCGTTGGAACAAGTATAGCGTGAGTGGCCCCGCGGGTGGAAGGTGCGATGCCCGCGGCCGCATCCGCGAGGAGCACAGAGGCCGCCAGTGCGCTCCGGTTGGAGCGTCCAGGGGGCACACGTCTTGCGTTCCGGCGCAGGAAACAGACCTTATGTACGCACCACGACTATCGAACCCGAGAGGTGACCGTCCATGGACTTTACTTTTGTCGGCTCGTCGGACAGCCCGACCTTCGTTTGGTTTTCCGAGGGGCTGCGCAAAGTGATGGAGTCCGAAGGCCATCGCTATACCCGGCACGCCGGTGACGCCAGACTCGTCGTGAACTTTTTCCCGCAGGGGAAGCCCAGGCCGGTTCGGCGCCACGCCCAGGCCGTCTTCGTGTGCGCCGTGACCGAGTTTCCGGTCCCTTTCACGGATCATATCTCACAGGGGTATCCGACTCTGCTCCGCGCCCTCGCCAACCTCGCGGTCGGGCTGGTCCCTTCGTCGGGTGCACGGCCGGACGTTCATTTCGTCACCCTCGAGCAGGGCCACTACACTGTGCATGGCAACGACGACCCGGAAGACTACTTCAGGCAGGTATACGCCCGGATCGAGCCCATGGCGTTGTCGACACTGGTCATCGAGAACTTCTTCGAGCCGGATCTCCCGGAACCGCTGTGGAACGGTGACGCGATCACCGCGTCCATCTACCGGGCCGGCCGGCAGTTGAACAAGCTGAACCTTCTACCCGCTCCCTTCCCCGTGGACGAGGTTCTCCCCGCGCGCGACTTTCGCCATTTGAAGCGGCTGTTCGGGATTGGGGGCCTGTCGTACGGCAACGTCTCGGCCCGCTACGACGACGAGTGGTTCTGGATGAGCGCCAGCGGCGTGGACAAGTCCAACCTGAAGGAGATCGGGCAGCACATCCTCATGGTGAAGGACTACGACGCGCAGCGGAACGGGATGGTCGTCAGTCACCCCCCCGCGGTGCAACCGCGGCGTGTGTCGGTGGATGCCATCGAGCACTGGATGATCTACCGCGAACACCCCGACGTCGGTGCGATCCTGCACTTTCACGGCTGGATGAACGGCATCCGCTCCACCGAGTTCAACTACCCGTGCGGCACGCGGGAGCTGGGCCAGGCGGTTGCGGACATCGTGCGCGAGGCCGAAGATCCCAGCCGATGCGTGGTGGGGCTCAAGAACCACGGGCTCACGATCACGGGCACGAGCCTCGACGAGATTTTCGAACGAATCGACGGGAAGGTGCTGCGCACGGTTCCGATGGCGTGAGGCTTGCCCCGCGTGCCCTGGGCTTCACGGCGCCCCGGAGAGGGATGCGCCGTCAGTCGGAAGAGCCGGGCTCGACCGCCGCCTGCACCGCCGGCACCAGATTCAGGTAGCTGCGGTAGCCCCAGCGCGCCTCGTCCAGTTCCAGGCGCTCCGTGTTGGTGTGGGCGTAGCGCTCTTCGCCCGGTGCGAAGCCGATCGTCGGGATACCGCGCACACCGCACGTCCAGCCGCCATCGGTGGCGAAGGTCCACGGCCGGACCCGCGCCGGGGCCCCGTTTCCGCCCCGTGTGCCAACGGCCCGGGCTGCGGCGGCGACGACGGGATGGCCCGAGTCCATCAGGAAGCCGGGGCTGAGGAGTAGTCTTTCCTCGGTCACGCCGGTGTATGTACGCTGCACCTCGGTGGCCATACGCACCTCCACCGCCCCGCTCGCGCCAGGCCAGCGGCCGCCCGCCTCCAGCCGCTCCAGGTGGGGCCTGAGGGCGTCCCGCACGCGACCCAGCAGCTGCTCCGCGGTGTCGCGCGGGAGGATCCGCCAGTCGAGGGTGATGGTGACCCGGTCGGGGATCACATTGAGGCTCGCCGGTACGGCGTCGACACCGGTTGCAACCACGGACGACGGCCCCAGCACGTCGTCGGATTCCTGCCGGGCTGCCAGGTCGTGCACGCCCGCAAGGATGGCGGGAACAAGGTCCAGGGCGTTGCGGGCCCGGTCCGGCGCCGATGCGTGGCCAGCCAGCCCCTGTCCGATGATCTCGACCTCGCTCCTGCCCCGGTGCCCGATGGCGATGTCTCCGTGGGTCGACTCGCCGATGATCACGACATCGGGACGGAGGCCGCCCTCTGCGCGGACGAGGTGGTCCATACCCCAGCCGCCGCGTTCCTCGTAGACGGGGTGCGCCACGATGATATCCCCCGCCACACTGCCCCTCAGCGCGGCGGCCACGTGAACCTGCAGCGCGAGCGGTCCCTTGATGTCCATGGCGCCGCGGCCGTGCAGGTACCCGCCGGCGATCACTCCGTCGAAGGGCGGGTACTCCCATTCAGCGGCGTCTCCGGCCGCCACCATGTCCAGGTGGGCGCTCAGCATGACGCTGGGCCCCTTGCCGCCCCGGACCACCCCAACCACGCTGCCCAGCTCGTCGGTGTACACCTCGTCGTAGCCGAGCGACTCCATTTCGGCCTGGACGCGCCGGGTCAGGTCGCCCTCTTCGCCCGGCATCGACGGGATGCGGATCAGGTCCTGCGCGAAGGCGATCGCCCGGTCGAAGGACGGTGACACGCGAGCATTCACCCGTGGGCGCTCCTTGCCGGCGGCGGCCATCATCCGGCGCTGATGAACCAGGGGGCGAGGACCAGCGACACCACGGCCATGAGCTTGATCAGAATGTTGAGCGACGGCCCGGATGTATCCTTGAAGGGGTCACCCACGGTGTCTCCCACGACCGCGGCCTTGTGGGAATCGGATCCCTTGCCACCGTGCGCGCCGCCCTCGATGTACTTCTTGGCGTTGTCCCACGCGCCCCCGGCGTTGGCCATGAAGAGCGCCATCAACACCCCCGTGACGGTGGCGCCGGCCAGCATCCCGCCCAGCGCCTCGACCCCCAGGAAACGACCGACGATCACCGGCGCGAGAACGGCGGTGACCCCCGGCAGAATCATCTCGCGTAGCGCCGCCCGGGTGGAAATATCCACGCAGCGGGCCGAATCCGGCTTGCCCGTCCCTTCCATCAGTCCCGGGATCTCCCTGAACTGGCGGCGCACTTCCTCGACCATGCCGGCTGCGGCGCGGCCGACCGCCGTCATCGTGAGCGAGGCTACCAGGAAGGGGAGCATGCCCCCGATGAAGAGGCCGATTACCACCATCGGATTCACGATGTTGATCACCTCCAGCCCCACCGACGACGAGTAGGCCGAGAAGAGTGCCAGTGCGGTGAGCGCCGCGGAACCGATGGCAAAGCCCTTGCCTATGGCGGCCGTGGTGTTGCCGATGGCGTCGAGGGAATCGGTGACCTTCCGGGTCTCCGGGCCGAGGCCGGCCATCTCGCTGATGCCGCCCGCGTTGTCCGCGACGGGGCCGTAGGCGTCCACGGACATGGTTGCGCCCACGGTGGCAAGCATGCCCACCGCGGCGATACCGATCCCGTAGAGGCCGCTCGCCGTGAAGGATACGAAGATCGCCGCGCAGATGAGGAGCAGGGGGATCGCGACGGACTCCATCCCCACCGCGAGTCCGGTAATGATGTTCGTTGCCGAGCCGGTTTCGGACGCGTCGGCGATCTTCCGGACCGGGCCCGCTCCGGTGTAGTACTCCGTCACCACCCCGATCAGGATCCCGACGAGGGTTCCCGCAACGATGGCCCAGAAGGGTCCCATCGGCGACTGCTCGGTCCCGGTCACCGGGTCGACGATGGTCATGTCCAGCGCACGCACCACGAAGAACATGGCGATGAGGAAGAGCCCCGCGGAGATGAAGGTCACGTTGCGCAGGGCCGCTCCCGGATCGGTACGCTCGAGGAACTTCATGGCGGCGATGCCGACCACGGAGCACAACAGGCCCACCAGCACGGTGATCAGGGGCAGCGCCACCGCCTCGGTGGTGCTGACCACCAGGGCCGCGGACGTCGCTCCGATCGCGATGGTAGCGACGATCGAGCCGACGTACGACTCGAAGATGTCGGCCCCCATCCCCGCCACGTCTCCCACGTTGTCGCCAACGTTGTCGGCGATGGTGGCCGGGTTGCGGGGGTCGTCCTCGGGGATCCCCGCTTCGACCTTGCCCACGAGGTCCGCGCCCACATCGGCCGCCTTGGTGAAAATGCCCCCGCCCACCCGGGCAAAGAGTGCGATCGACGAAGCTCCCATGGCGAAGCCGGAGATGATTTCGGCGAAGCGGGGAAGGTCATTCGTGCCCGGGATGGCGTCGGACGCCAGCAGGGTGTATAGCGCCCCGATGCCGAGGAGCCCGAGTGCCGCCACGGAGAGCCCCATCACCGCCCCCCCGAAGAAGGCGATGCGCAGCGCCTTCCCCTGGCCATCCTGGTTGGCGGCTGCGGAGGTACGCACGTTGGCCCGGGTGGCCGCCTTCATGCCGAAGAAGCCGGCCATCACGCTGCATGAGGCCCCTGCCACGTAGGCGAGCGCCGAAGCCTGACCGATCGCGAGGAACAGGAGCACGGCGACCACGGCTACGAATATTGCCAGCACCGTGTACTCTCGCCGGAGAAACGCCATGGCGCCGTCGTGGATCTGGTCGGCCAGATCGGTCATCACATCCGTGCCGGCCGGCTGGCGCACAACGTAACGGTACACGAAAAGCGCGGCGCCCAGCCCGAAGACTCCCGCCACCCACGACCAGTTGGAAAGGTCCAGTAGATTCATCACGGCTCTTCAGTTCCTCTGTTTGAATGGTTCATCGATTGAACTGACTCATGGCGGCCTCGACCCCCTGCTCCGCCCACACCGCGACCGCCTCGCTCAGCTCCGGCAACAGCCCCGCCACCCGGTCCTCGTCCTCCTCCGGCATCTCCGACAGGACCCAGTCGGACAAGTCCGCGCCGGAAGGCGGCACACCGACCCCGATCCGGAGCCGGGCGTAGTTCCTTGTCCCCAGTACCCCGGCAATGGACTTCAACCCCTTGTGGCCTCCCGTGCCTCCTCCGGGCCGCAGTCTTACCCGGCCGACCTCCAGGTTGGTGTCGTCGGTCACGACCAGAAGATCTCTCCCGGCGTCGAAGTCGTCCATCTGCCACAAGGTGGTCAGCGCCAATCCGCTGAGGTTGACGAAGGTCCGGGGCTTGATCAGCAGGATGTTGCGTCCGCCGATGTCGCCTGTGACTTCCAGCCTCTTTCCCCGGCGCTCGAAGACACCGAATTCGTGGTCGTGCGCGAAGCGGTCGACCACCCACCAGCCGACGTTGTGGCGGGTTGCATCGTACCGGGGTCCCGGGTTGCCGATGCCTACGATCACCTTGGCGTGAAGGTCGGATCCGGAAAGATCCGCCTCGCCTTCCGCCGTCAACCGCCAGCCTCGTCGGGCTCGTCGGTCGGGAATTCTCCAACGGGCAGGATACCTTCGTCGGCTTCCTCTTCCTCTTCCTCCTCGATCGCCCTGGGTACCGCGACACCGCATATCGTCCGGCCCGGATCCATCAGGTTTTCCACGCCTTCCGGCATGTCGATCTCGCCGGCGCGAACCACATCGCCGATTCCAAGATGCGAGACGTCGACATTGATGGCCTCGGGAATACGGGAGGGCACGCACTTGACCGTGATGTCGTGGATGACCTGTTCGAGCGTGCCGCCCTCGCTGCGGACGCCTTCGGGGAGACCAACGAAGTGCAGAGGGATCTGAACCTCAATCGGCACGCCCCGCCGGATCCGTATGAAGTCGACGTGGAGAAGCTCGGGGCGGTAGGGATGCACCTGTACTTCACGCACCAGTGCCCGCTCCGATTTGCGGTCCCCCACATGCAACTGCAGAATCGTGTTGTCCACCGGAATCGACTGGAAGAGATTGAATGTCTCGCGTGAATCCATCGAGACCAGCACGGGGTCGCCCCCGCCGCCGTAGATCACGCCGGGTACGCGCCCGGCCCGGCGAAGCTTGCGTGCTACGCCCTTCCCGGATGCATCGCGTGTTTCGAGGTTGAGTCTGGCCATGATTGTATTCCGTCGGGCGCCCGGCGCCGCTCAAGCGAGAGCGACCTTGGGCGAACCCTTTCGTTCCTTGATTGCGAACAGCTGGCTGACCGACGCGTTCGAGTGAATGTAGGTGATCGCCCTCGCCAGAAGATCCGCGACCGAAAGTACCTTCATGCGGCTGAACCGCTTGGCGTCCGGTATGAGGATCGTATTGGTGACGACGAGCTCTTCAAGTGGCGAAGCCTCGAGTCTCTCGACCGCTTCGTTGGACAGCAGGGCGTGCGTGGCCGCCACATAGACCCGCTTGGCCCCACGCTCCTTCAGGGCGTGCACCCCCTGCGCGATCGTACCGCCGGTATCGATCATGTCGTCGGTCACGAGGCACGTCCGGCCCGCGACGTCGCCGACCACATTGAGCACTTCGGCGACGTTGGCGGCAGGTCGGCGCTTGTCGATGATGGCGAAGGAGGCCCCGAGCCGCTTGGCGAAACCCCGCGCCATCTTGCCCGAACCGACATCGGGGGCTACCACCACCAGGTTGCTGAACCGCTTCTCGTGGAAGTAGTCCGTGAAGACCGGTGCGGCGTAGAGATGGTCGACCGGAATGTCGAAGAACCCCTGGATCTGGTGCTGATGAAAGTCGATGCTCACAACGCGGTCGGCACCCGCCGCCACCATGAGATTGGCAACCAGCTTGGCCCCTATTGCGACACGGGGCTGGTCCTTCCGGTCCTGGCGGCCGTAGCCGAAGTAGGGTACGACCGCGGTAACCCGCTCGGCGGAGGCCCGCTTCGCGGCGTCGATCAGAAGCAGGAGCTCCATGATGTTGTCGGCGTTGGCCACGGTCGGCTGAATGATGAAGACGTCGCGCCCGCGCGCGTTGCGATCGATCCGAACGAAGATCTCGCCGTCGGCGAAGTTGAAAATGCTGACCCCATCCGCCGTCGTGCCCAACTTGTCGGCGATCTCGCTCGCCAGCGGTCGGTTGGCCCGCCCCGCGAGGAGCAGGAGGGGGCCGCGCGCATTCTTGTCGTCCATGGCAGGGAGGTGAGGGGGGTTGATTACGCTTCCGCGACAGCCGTTAATAATAGCGCATTCGCCAATCTGACGTGAGGCCCTGGACGACCCGGGCGGCCCCTCACTGCCGTACGGTGAACGGACGGCGTCCGGTGAGGGGCGAGCGTCCGGGCACAGCGACCTCGACGACCACCACATACTCCCCCGGCTCGAGGCCCGGCAGCGTGATGTCCAGAGCTCGAAAAAGGGGCCGCGGCTCGTCCGGACCCGCCTCCTGCCAACGCAGCGAGACCTTCTCCTTCGGACCGCCGATCCTCAGCCAGCGAGCGGCGCGGGAGAAGAAGCCCGCTTCCCGCTCCTCCACCCAGGCACGGAAGTCCACGGCCTCCGCCCGAAATCCCAGCCCGTAGACCTCAAGGGCGACGCCCAGCGCCTCGTCCGCTCCCACCTCGGTGGAGCCTCGGAGAGCATCGAGCATCTCGGCGAAGCTGTCCGGTTCGGCCCCGGCTTCCAGCAGCATGACGTCGGACAGTGCGAAGAGGTCTGGCGCCAGTTCCCGCAGTCCCACGGCCAGACGCATGCGGTAGGCGCGGCGCGCCTCCCGATCCCAGGCCTCCAGACTCACGATCCCCCAATCGGCCCACGGCGCACGACCGGAAAGGCGCACTGTGCCTCCCGGGTCCGTGGACGCTTGCACATCGACCTCCAACGTGCCGTCCTGTTCCACGAACAAGCCCGCGAGCAGCCGCGACGTGCCGTCGGCCATCGCCGCACCCACGATGGTGACGCCGTCGCGCCGCCAGAAGCGTCCCACCTGTCCTCCGAGAACACCAAGGGTGTCCAGGTACGGCGGGAGGTGAACGCTCCGGGCATGACCGTCTTCGATTCCCCACATGATCGGTCCTGCCCGCTCAGGATCCCGCTCGAGGACTTCGCGGGGCGGGAATGTCCGCACGGCGGCTGGCGGATCACGTCCTGTCACGTAGGACGATGTCTGCCCCGCCCGGGGCCACGAACGTTCCCACGCCACCGGCCACCCGTACCGTACGACGGCCTCGGTCAGATCGTCGGCCCAGCGAAGTTGATGCGGACTTTGCGCCCCCTCCGAGCTCATGGCGTACACCCAGCGGCTGAGGTGCGCCGTCCACCGGTCATTGCCCTGGGCCAGGAAGAGCGGGTCCGCCAGCAACCACAACCTGGCCAGCGCCCGGGCCGAGTCGGCCTGTTCCCCAAGCCAGTCGCGGAGGTCGCGATCGAGCACCGGGTCGGGATCCGTCCAATCGCCGCGGGTATCGGAAGGCATCGCGTCCAGTGCCCGTCGGAAGGCCAGTTCCGCGGAGCGCGTGCGCCCCTGCTGGTGATGCACGAATCCCAGGTACGCGTCACACCGCCACGTCTCCGCGAGGCCGCACGCCCCCGTCAGCGACCGGGCTTCGTCCAGACGGCCAGCTTCGACCAGATAGCGGACGCGCTGGCCGAACACCCAGGGATCTCCGGGGATCCTCCGCGCGAGGGAGTGCAGCGAATCCAGCAGCCGCGCGCGTGCAACCCCAATGGCTTCCGGTTCTTCCTGCATGGTCCAGCCTTCGTCGCCATCGTCCCAGATGCACAGGCGACCGATCATGTCGTCGCACGCGTGGCCGCCGCTACCCATCACTCGGGGCAGCTCCCGGAGACGCTGACGCTCGAAGCGCGCCTGGAGTTCCCGCGCGTCCCTCAGGGTCGAGGCGGAGTCGTCGGCCGCCTGCAGGCGCGGCGAGGGTGCCGAAACCGGGGTGAGAGGCATGGCGCGCGCCATGGGCACGGCGTCGGCCGCAGGCGTGGGTGCCGGGCCGCCGGCCGTGGCCAGCAGTACGACCGTGAAGGCAGTGGTAGTGAGCATGGCTTGGGCGAGGTATGCGGGGAAGCTATACCTTGAGGATATGCCGTGGGTCCGGCAACATCGAGTACGCGCGCCCACCGGCACGGACGTTCTCCGAAGTGGAATGGAACCTCGCTCATGTCCGAACCTGGCAAGAACCTCCCGGTTGCGCCTTCGCGGAGCGTGACAATCCGCGATTTCCTCGTCTTCCAGCTCAAGCTGGCCCTGGACGGCGTCAAGGACATGGTCGCGATCAGCCTTTCGGTGCTGGCGATCATCGTCGATCTGACAGTGGGCGCGGGGCAAACCCGGATGTTCTACGGCGTGGTGCGGCTCAGCCAGCGTTTCGAGGGATGGCTCGGACTGCACCGGGTAAAGGGGCTGAGCGTTCGGGAGCCGGACCGGGGCACCGTCGGCGACAGAGGAGGCGATTTCGACCCGGACGCCCTCCTGGGCGCGGACGCGGACGACCTCATCGACCGCCTGGAGAAGCGTGTTCGCGAATCAGGCACCTTCGGAAGCGACGCCCCTTAGCGACCCGTCAATCGACCGTCAATTGGCCCGGGTGGATTCGAACCACCACCGCCGGTTCCAAAGACCGGTGTCCTGCCATTAGACGACGGGCCATTCGCGGATCTCGACCACGGTATCGTAGCGGAGGCGCCGGGGGGCCTTCAAGGGTGGCGAGGCTCCACCCCCGGCATCTTCGTCAAGGTCGAGGCCACCAGAGCCGCGCGAACCCCGGCCATCGAATCCGCCGCTTCGGCCGCCCTTCGAGCCCGATCCTCCTCCCCGGCCTCGAACACCCCGAAAAGCGCTGAGCCGCTTCCCGTCATGCGGGCCAGAAGAGCTCCCCCGTCCTCCAGAGCGCCACGCACTTCCGCCAATTCGGGGGCCCGTTCGAAAGACGCTCTCTCGAAATCGTTCCACTGAAGGTCCGCGAGACTCCTCCAATCCCTCGACGCCAGCCCCGGGAGCCGTGCCGGAGGAGCCGGAAGCACCAGCATGTCGGAGAGCTCGCGGTAGGCCGCAGCCGTGGAGATGCGCGTGTGGGGGATCGCCAGCACCACGGGCGCGGCGGGTGGTCGCTGGACTCCGCACAGCCGGTCCCCGCGGCCCCAGGCCAGTGCCGTGGGCATTCCCGCCGAGAAGAAGGGCACATCGGCTCCAATCCTGCCGCCTATTCTCATCAGATCGGCGCCGTGCAACGGCATCCCGTGCAGCATGTTCAGCGCGGCAAGGGCGCCCGCAGCGTCGGACGATCCGCCGCCCAGCCCCGTCCTGGCCGGAATGGCCTTTGTCAGGACCAGGAAGACGGCCGGAGCGATGCCGGTGGCGTCGAAGAAGGCCCGTGCCGCGCGGACGACCGTATTGCTGTCCGGATCGTCCAGATCGGCGGTGAGGTCGCCGAGCCCCGGGACCGCATCGCTCCCCCTGACTTCGAGTTCGATCCCGTGGCGCGCCGGATACGCCTCAAGACGGTCGAAGAGAGCGATGGCCTGGAAGAGGGTCTCGATCTGATGGTATCCCGAATCCTCCCGTGCCAGGATCCGGAGGAACAGATTGACCTTGGCGGGACATTGCACGGAGACCCCGCCGGCCATACGCGGCTTCACCGTGAACTCCCGGGCCCGGCGGCGTCCTTGCCTTCCCCGCGCCGGTCCCTGAAGTCGCTGAGCGAGATCCCCAGGCGCCGGGTGTACCAGAGGCCCGCGAGCGTTATGGGGATGAAGTTCACCAGGTGCCACCCGAGGGCGAAGCCGAGCGCCTGCTCGTCCCCTGCACCGTAGATCTCGACCAGGGCAAGGGAGGCGCCGATCTGGAAGGTGCCGAGGTATCCGGGAGCCGCGGGCAGCGTGACCGCGACAGCGATGGCCGCGTTCGTGACCACCGCGGCGGCAAAGGGCAGGTCGATATTGAACGCCAGAAACCCGATCCAGAAGGAGAGGGATTGAACCGTCCACACCACGAAGCTCCACAGCAGGGCCGGGAGCATGTGGCGCCAGCCGCGCATCGACGCCAGACCGTCGACCACCCCGCTTATGACTCCGACCACTCCCGTACCCAGGCGGTCGGGCAGAAGGCGGCCCGCCACCCGGCCGCAGATCCGCACCGCAGGGCCCGGAAACGCGACCAGGAGAACCACTGCAGCCAGAACAATACCCAGGAAGACGGTAACCAGGCGGATTGAGGCGACCAGCTCTGCCGGGAGGGTCTCCGCCGGGAAACCGGGGCCCGTGATCGCCAGGACAAGAAGGACCAGGATAGCCACACCATCGAGCAGCCGTTCGACAACGAGGGTCGCAACCGCAGTCGATAGCGAAACCGGTTCGAGGCGGCTGTATGCATATGCGCGCCCCAGCTCCCCCACCCGCCCGGACGGCAGGAGGTTGTTCAGCATGAATCCGACGCAAACACCCGCAAAACGTGATCCGAGGGGGCTATCCGGGTGTACGGGCGCGAGAAAGAACCGCCAGCGGACCGCACGGGTGAAGAAGGCTCCCATCGTGACAACGGTGGTCAGGAGCAGAAGAGCGACGTTCGCGCTTCGTATCTCGTTCCACACCCGGGCGGGATCGAGGTCCCGGAACAACCACCAGAGGAGGACCGCGACGATCCCCAGGCCGAGCAGTAGCTGCCAGTTCCGGCGCACCTAGAAGCCTATCGGGGGAACCCAGCCAGCCGGGTGCCGAACGCGTCCGGGGGCCCCACCGACGATCTCCTTCATCTCCCTGACTGCCCGCTCCAGCCCCACCAGAACCGCTCGAGAGACCACGCTGTGGCCGATGTTCAACTCCTCGATGTGGGGAAGCGCCGCGACGGGAACGACATTCTCGTAGGTGAGACCGTGTCCGGCGTGCACCGCAAGGCCCAGCGAATGGCCGTGGTCCGACGCCCGGGCGAGACGGGCCAGCTCCGTCGCTCTGTCCGCGTCGCCCCTGGCGTTGGCGTACTCGCCGGTGTGCAACTCCACCGCGTTCGCTCCCAGCGCCGCTGAATGGTCCAGGGCGTCCAGGTCGGGGTCGATGAAGAGGGACGTGCGGACACCCGCAGCCTCGAGCCGCCGCAGGGAGGCGGCGACTCCCGCCCGCACGGCGTCGGAAGCCAGGTTCAATCCCCCTTCGGTGGTCACCTCCTCCCGCTTCTCGGGCACCAGCGTCGCCTGCATGGGCGCCAGTTCCACCGCGATGTCGACGACGGGCGCGGACGCCGCCAGTTCGAAGTTGATGCCGGTGCGGACGGTCTCCGCCAGGAGGCGCACATCACGGTCGTTGATGTGGCGGCGGTCCTCTCGCAAGTGGATGGTGATCCCGTCGGCGCCTCCCAATTCTGCGAGCACCGCCGCGCGGACGGGATCGGGTTCGTCGGTCCGGCGCGCCTGACGCACCGTGGCGACATGATCGATGTTGATGTAGAGCCTCATCGAAGGATCCTCGAAGCGGGTTTGGTCTTGCTCGTCCGGGTGCCGTGCCCGGACGCGTCTGGTGAGTATATCAGTGCTGGCCATCCCGTGTGACACGGACTCCGTGGCGAGCACGTAGCTGGCCGATCAGGGCGGGCGGCGCCTTGGCGACGATTCTCACGGTTGTACCCTCCTGTTGCCGCGAAAGCACCTCGCCCTGCTCGTACAGTCTGGCCAGGGTCTTTCCCTCCTCCACGGGAACTTCAATGCTGACCTGCTGCATCCGTGCCCGAATTCGAGCCCGAAGTTCGTCCCCGAGGGGTTTCAGCGTCGTTGGGGTCACAGCCGAGGTGAAGAGGGCTCGTGGGGTGCCGGGGGCGGTGACACGTTTCCGGAGGGCCAGCAGATCATCGCTTCCCAAAAGGTCGATCTTGTTGAACACGAGGACTCGCGGTCGCTGTTTCAGCCCCAGGTCATCGAGCACCGTGCGCACGACCTGACGCTGGCTGTCCCGATCGGGGTGCGACGAATCAATGACGTGTAGCAGGACATCGGCCTCGCGCGCCTCTTCGAGGGTAGACCGGAACGAGGCGATGAGATGGTGGGGCAACTTGCGGATGAAACCCACCGTATCGGTGACGAGAGCCTCGTGCCCCCCTCCCAGACTCACCACACGGGTCGACGCGTCGAGCGTTGCGAAGAGGCGGTCTTCAACAAACTGCCGCGAGCCCGAGAGGGCCTGAAGCAACGACGATTTGCCGGCGTTGGTATACCCCACGAGCGCCGCCCGGAACCGGCCCTCCCTCCCCTTGCGCTGTGTGGCCTGGGAGCGAGCGACGACCTTCAACTTGCGGCGCAGCTCCGCGATACGGGTGCCGATGAGCCGTCGATCGGTCTCGAGCTGGGTCTCTCCCGGGCCCCGCAGCCCAATGCCGCCGCGTATTCGCGAGAGGTGAACCCACATGCGCCGCAACCGCGGCAACAGGTATTGCAGCTGGGCCAGCTCGACCTGCATGCGCGCTTCGTAGGTCCGCGCCCGGGTCGCGAAGATGTCCAGGATCAGCTCGGCGCGGTCCATGACGCGCACGTCGCACAGGGTTTCCAGATTCTTCCCCTGCGCGGGGGTCAGCTCATCGTCGAAGACGACGAGATCGGCATCCCTTTCCTCCACCAGCTCGGCCAACAGGGTGGCCTTGCCCTTTCCCAGGTAGTACCGGGTCCGCGGAGATTGAAGCCGTTGAATGAGCTCCCCCACAACCTGACCGCCCGCCGTGTCGGTGAGGCGCGCGAGCTCCGCGAGGTGTTCCCTCGCGCGTCCCACGCGCTCCGATCCGCTCGGCGTTCCGACCAGGATCGCGCGCTCGACGGGAGCGCGCACGTCCATCGACCGGGTTGGAATGACTTCTACCTCCTCTTTTCCTGCCACTCGGACAGGCGACGCTTCAGGCCGGCCTCCCAGCCGGTGTCTCCGGGGCCATAAAACCGTTCGCCCTTCATGCCGTCCGGAAGGTAGTGCTGGCGGGAGACGCCTCCCTGCTGGTCCGGATCGTAAAGATACCCCTCGCCGTGCCCCAATTCCTTCATCAATTGCGTCGGGGCATTGCGAAGATGCAACGGCACGGGCGCCGAAGGAGTCTCACGGGCCCGGCTCAGCGCGCTGCCCCACCCCCTGTAGAGCCGATTCGACTTGGGACTCCCCGCCAGGTACACCACGGCCTGGGCCAGCGCCAGTTCGCCCTCCGGAGAGCCCAGAAAGCGGTACGCGTCCCGCGCGGCGAGCGCGACCTGAAGGGCAGCGGGCTCCGCAAGGCCGATGTCCTCGACCGCCATCCGGACAAGTCGCCGCGCGATATACATCGGATCCTCCCCCGCATCCAGCATTCGGCCGAGCCAGTACAGGGCCGCGTCGGGGTCACCCCCACGCACCGATTTGTGGAGGGCCGATATGTGACCGTAGTGCTGATCCCCCGACTTGTCGTAGACGGCGAAGCGACGCTGAATGGCGGCTTCCACCGTCCGCAGCGTCAAGGCCTCTCCTGCGGGCAGGACTCCGGCGGCCCGCTCCAGGATCCCGAGCGCACGGCGCGCATCGCCGTCGGCGGCATCGGCGATGCGGTCGATCACCTCGTCCGATACGGCAATCGATGCCGACCCGAGGCCGCGTTCCGGATCCTTCAGCGCGTCGCGGAGCACCCCAACCAGGTCCGCTCGCGATAGAGGATCGAGGACCACCACGGGCGCGCGCGATAGCAGCGGACGCACCACCTCGAAGCTCGGGTTCTCGGTGGTGGCCCCGATCAGCACTACGGCTCCATCCTCGACGAACGGGAGGAACGCGTCCTGCTGGGCCTTGTTGAAGCGGTGGATCTCGTCGCAGAAGAGTATGGTCCCCCGGCCCGTGGCTCGCCGCCGGGCCCTTGCCTCGGCGATGATCTCCCGCACCCGGGCGACGCCTTCCGTGACCGCGCTGAATGCAACGAACGCGGCGTCGGCGGAGTGGGCCACCAGCCGGGCGAGGGTCGTCTTTCCGGACCCGGGTGGTCCCCACAGAATGAAGCTGGAGATCCTGCCGCTCTCGATCATCGCGCCGACGGCCCCACCCGGACCCACGACCCCATCCTGGCCGCGAAACTCGTCGAGGGTACGGGGACGCATGCGCGCCGCCAGGGGAGCCGCGCGGCTCGCATCCGGAGAGGTCCGGCCGCGCCCCCAGGTGTCCCCTCCGGGCTCCCGGACCTCTCCGGGAAACAGGTCGAGGCTGTCGCTCACGCTCCGGCCCCCGGTGACACCATCTCTGCCGCCAGTCGTTCCAGGGTGGCGCGATCGTTCAGAGACGGATCCTCCCAGACGGCCTCCAGGAGCGCACGCAGCGTTGAGCCGATTCCCGGACCCGGGGACCACCCGAGCGCGATCAGATCACGCCCCGCGATGGCCAGTCCGCCCAACGAGACGGGGACGCCGGCGCGAAGATCACGTCTGACCTCGGCGATCACCTGCAACGTCGACGATGCGTCCGCCCCCACCAATCCCGCCCGAATCGCGGCCAGCCAGATGCGGAAGACATCGCGTACGCCCTCCGGCCGACTTGTCGCGACCCACTGCCGTCGCGCACGGGGATCTCGGAGAAGGCGTGACGACGGCCCAAGGCCCCCGCTCATGGCCGCCAGGATGCGCCCGATTTCAGCGTTCGAGAACCGCAGGCGGACCAGCAGGCGCGAGACCATCGCCGGCGCGGCCTTCCCCAACCCGAACAGGAGGAGCGCCGCCACCCGGAGCACGGGCCGGTGCCTGCCGAGCGCGTCCACGGTGTCCAGGGCGGATTCGGTCAAGGCTTCGCCGAACTCGGGCAGGATCTCGGCCAATGCCCCGGACCTCTCGTACAGACGGAGGGCCCGCGAAGGGGCACCGCTGCCGAGGACCTTCATCAACTCCTCGCGGACCCGCTCCATGGACAGATCCGCGAGTCCCGGCACCGCTTCCACGAGGCCCTTCCAGGTGTCGTCATGAATCTCCAGCCCGAAAATCCCCGCGAAGCGGAGTCCTCGCAGGATGCGGAGGTAGTCCTCGCGAAACCGCTCCGATGCGCTTCCGACCGCGCGCAGCACGCCGTCCTCGATATCCTTCCTCCCGGCGTGGGGATCCAGGACTTCTCGACGAATCGGATGCCACGCGATGGCGTTGATGGTAAAGTCACGCCGCGCTAGGTCCTCTTCGAGCGTCTCGGCAAACGCCACGACGGCCTTGCGTCCGTAGGTCAACACGTCGTGGCGGAAGGTCGTCACCTCGTAAAGTACGCCGTCCTCTCCAAAGACCCCCACGGTCCCGTAGTCGATCCCCAGAGGGACGGTACGCGGAAAGAGACGTCTGACTTCGGCAGGCGTGGCACGTGTGGCGAGATCACAGTCCTCGCGGGCCCCGGGACTTCCCCGCACCACGTCCCGCACCGCACCGCCCACGGCCCAGGTCTCGAAGCCGGCATCTTCCAACCGGGATACGATTCCCATGACGGCCCTGGGGGCACAACCCTCGAGATTCACCCTGCCAGTACCGATCCCCCATTGACATTGACGGTCTCGCCTGTGATGTGACGGGCCATGTCCGAGCACAGCAGCACGATCGGCCCGGCAACGTCTTCCGCGGTGGCGACTCTGCCGATGGGGATGGCTGCTTCGATCGCTTCCCTGTCCTCTCCCTGCAGCGCGTTCTGCGACATCTCTGTGTCGATCCACCCGGGAGCCACGGCATTGACGGTGATGCCCCGGTCGCCCACCTCGGTGCAGAGACCCTTCACAAGGGAGATGATCGCGCCCTTGGTTGCGGCGTAGTCCGAATGATAGGCTTCACCCCGCTGTCCCGCAGTAGAGCTTACCAGAACAACGCGCCCGTCGTCGCTCATGCACCGGAGTGCCGCCCGTGTGGTAAAGAAGATCGAGTCGAGATTAACGGCGACAGTCCTGTGCCAGCGCGCATCGTCCATCTCCGACACCGGTATGTCGGCCACGGGCCAGACTCCGGCATTCCCGACGAAGATGTCGAGCCCGCCGAACTCCGAGACGACCCGCTCGAAGAGCCGGTCGACGACGTTCCTGTCCGTCAGGTCACCTGCTTCGGCCCAACACCGCACACCCCTCGCCCTCGCCGCGTCCACCACGTCTTCGGCTTCGGCAGCCCTGTTGTGATAGGCGATGCCGACATCGGCGCCCGCCTTCGAGAGAAGGTGAACGGCTGCTGCCCCGACGCCACGTGACCCGCCCGTGACGAGGGCACGCTTCCCCTTCAACTGCAGATCCAATCCACTCAATTCGGCTCCCCCTTTCATCATTCCCGGGCCCGTGCACCACGGATACCGCCGCCCCGGTCTTTGCTGCTCGTCCGTGACCGTGCCCGCGGTGCCCTCGCCGGCAGCCCACCGAAGAGCGATTCCTCCACGTGGGCGCACACAATATGGCCGATCGCAAGGTGAATCTCCTGAGCCCGTGAAGCACGATCGGTCGGTACGACCACAGCGACATCCACCAGGGAACGAAGCCGCCCGCCACCTCGGGCCAGAACGCCCACGGTCGACAGTCCCGCCGCGCGTGCCCGTGTCACAGCGACGAGCAGGTTGTCGGACTGCCCCGAGGTAGAATGGAGAACGAGAAGGTCGCCCGGTGCCCCCACCGCTTCCACCTGACGGGCGAAGACTTCACGGTAGCCGCGGTCGTTGGCGCACGCGGTGAGGATGGAGGTGTCGGTCGTCAACGCCAGGGCCGGCATGGCCTGGCGGTCACGTGAGAGCCGGACGACGTACTCGGCGGCCAGGTGTTGGGCGTCGGCGGCGGAGCCCCCATTGCCACAGAACAGGATCTTGCCCCCTGCATCGATCGTGGCCAGGGCTCTGACGGCATAGTCCGTGATCGCTTCGTGGCAGGCTACAGACACGGCCCGCGCCAGTTCGGCGAGTTCGCCGAGGCCTCGCTCCAGCCCGATCCCATCAGTCATCGAGCCAGCTCCGAAGCAGGTGCCGAACGGGTTCTTCCATCACCAGCGGCGGCACCGGAAGGGGGAGCTCGCCCCGAAAGAGCCGGGCGGGATTCACCTTGGCGAGCAGATCGAGGTGACCGCCGCCTCCGCGCCGCTGAAGCTCGCTTACCCCCCTTTTCAGGTAGAAGGTGTATTCGGGCCGTCCGTGGAAGTCCGACGAGAGATAGTCCAGCAGACCCATCTCCAGGAGTCGGAGGACCCGTGCCTTCGGACCCCGACCGTACTGGCCGGCAAGGGAACCATAGCTCCCCTGCAGGAACGCGCCAGCCTCCTTCCAGTCGCGAACCACCTCCATCTCCCCGTCAATGCCGTAATATCGCTCGGGGTGGGCGACAACGGGGATGAACCCGTCACGCACCAGTCGCGCCAGCACTTCAGGAGCGCCCGGGGGTGCCGTGAACATCGGCCACTCCACAAGGGTGAAGGGAGTGCCGCCGAGGCGAAGCCGAGGATCCGACAGGTCCGGGTCGGGGACATCGAGCCTCACTTCGAGGCCCAGCCGCAAATCCAGGTGGGGATACGCCTTCCGGGCAGCGTCGCGAAGCACGCACCATTGGCGGTCGAGGAATGCCAGGGGGTCGCCGTATCGCGCTGTCGACATGGATGAAGCACGAAAGTGCGGAGTGGTGATGATCCGGCTGACCCCGGCACCGACCATTCGGTCGACGGAGTGCAGCGCCTCATCAAGGGTACGGGAGCCGTCGTCTACCCCTGGAACCAGGTGACTGTGAAAATCGCTGTACGCTTCAGTCATGCTTCGGCCCTGGCCGACCAGCCCCCTGCAGTCCGTCTCGTGATTTCCCGGAGTGCGTCTCCGCACCCACGCCCCGCGGCAGCCCGCAGACACGCATACGTGAGATAGGCATCCGCGGCCAGAAGGGCGAAGGCGGCCGCCCGATCCTGGTTGGCCAGCCCCGCGCACACCTCCAACTCGGCTTCGGCGGCACTCAGCAGCGCCTCGAGGGTGGCCGTCCCATCGGCCCGCAGCCGTGAGCGGAGCGCCGCCGGGACCCGGCGATCCCGCTGGTCGATCCATTCCCCGATCGTCATGGGGACTGTCTGCGGCCCAGATCCTGGACAACCCCGGCGCCGGCCCGGATCGCCGCTTCGAGCCCACCCGGGTCCGCCACCCCCGCCTGCGCCATGTGGGGCCTCCCACCCCCCCGCCCTCCCACCGTCGCGGCGACCTCCCGCACGACGGCGTCGGCCCTGATTCCGGCGGCGATGGCGCGGTCGGTGGCGAAGGCGAAGAGGGCATGCTTGTCGCCCGGCATGTCTGCCGCCACCACCGCAATTGCGGCTTCGGAGGAGTCGCGGAAGCTGTCTCCCCACGCCCTCGCGTCCTGTGCGCCACGGGCTTTCATGCGCACGCCACGGTAGGTCACGCGGTGACCGGACGCCTCGAATTCGGACTCGGCAAGGATCTCGGCTCCACCACCGCCGTCGCGCCGCAGCTCGTCGATCAGCGCTTCCAGGTCGGCCTTTTCGCCAACCAGCTCCCTGACGCGCCGCTCGACGTTGTCCGGTGACGCCTTCAGCGACACGGCAAGCTCCTCCAGGCGGACCTGGAAGGCGGCAAGATGACCGAAGGCCTCGGCCCCGGTCAGGGCCTCCATTCGTCGCACTCCCCCCGCGACCCCCGTCTCCGAAGTGACCTTGAACAGCCCGATCTCTCCGGTGCGCCCCACATGCGTGCCTCCGCAGAGTTCCAGGCTCACGCCGGGAATGTCCACAACCCGCACCGCGGCGGCGTACTTCTCACCGAAAAGGGCCATCGCCCCCGCCTGTACCGCCGCATCGAAGGGACGGATGTCGATCCCCACCGGGTGATTGACCCAGATCCCCTCGTTGACCATGGATTCGACCTCCTCCAGTTGGGCGCGGGTCATGGGCGCCGTGTGGGCGAAGTCGAAGCGGAGCCGGTCGGGGGCCACCAGGGAGCCGCGCTGGCGGACGTGGTCCCCAAGGACCGAGCGCAGCGCCGCGTGGAGGAGGTGCGTAGCCGTGTGGTTGCGCTCGGTGTCACGGCGGTGACGTGGGTCGACCCGGGCGGTCACGGTGGAGCGGAGGACGGCTTCCCCGGGGAAGTCACCGGCGGGCGTTCCGCAAAGCACGATGTGATCACCCTCGCGGCGGACCGCGGCCACTTCCATGCTCCAGCTGTCACCTGATACACGGCCCCGATCGGAGACCTGCCCACCGCCCTCCGCGTAGAAGGGGTATTGCTGCAGGACGAGCTCGGACCGGCCGTCTTTGGCCGCGCGAAAACCGATTACCCTGGTCTCGGCGTCGAGGGTGTCGTAACCGACGAATTGTTGGGTGGGTGCATCGTCGGCCATTCTCCAGGGCGACACGGGACTCTGGCCAACGGCAGCCCTCCGTGAGGCAGTCAGCGACAGTCGACTTGCAAATCCCCGCGACCTCTCCCTCTGCTCTTCCAGCGCGCTGTCGAACCCTGCCATATCCAGATCGTAGCCCCGCTCCCCAGCCACGATCCGGGTCAGATCCACCGGAAACCCGAAAGTGTCGTAGAGCTGGAACACGTCGGCGCCGGGAATCACGGGACGGGACGAAGTGGCCCCCTCCAACGCCGGCGCCACACGCTCGAGCCGTTCCATCCCGCCGTCGATCGTAGCCAGAAACCGCTCTTCTTCGCTCCGGGCCGTCGTCAGAACGCCCTCCCGCCGGGCCTCCAGCGCGGGGTAGGCACCGGCCATCTCGTCGATCACCCGCGCGGCCACCTGGGTCAGGGTCGGCTCACGCCTGCCGAGCAGCCAGGCGTGACGCACTCCCCGCCGCAGAATCCGGCGCAGAACGTAGCCGCGCCCTTCGTTGGACGGGAATACGCCGTCCCCCAGCAGGAACGCCACCGCCCGCGCATGGTCGGCCAGCACCCGATAGGACACGCCCTCTTCGGTGGCCGCGTCGTATGGCCGCCCGACGACCTCGGCCACCCGATCCAGCAGCGGCCGGAACAGATCCGTGTGGTAGTTGCTGTCCACCCCCTGCATCACCGCCGCCAGCCGCTCCAGCCCGAGCCCCGTATCGATGCTGGGGGCCGGGAGGGGATGCTGCACCCCCGATTCGTCCCGGTCGAACTGCATGAAGACCAGGTTCCAGAGCTCCAGGAACTCCCCCGCCTCGCCCCGTTTCTCAAATTCGGATTTGCCGGGGACGGTCCCCCACTCGTCCGGCGGACGCATGTCATAGTGGATCTCGGAACACGGGCCGCACGGACCGGTGTCGGCCATCTGCCAGAAGTTGTCCTTGTCACCGAGCGCGTAGACCCGATCCGCCGGCACGCCGGCGATCTCCGTCCAGAGACCGGCGGCCTCGTCATCAGTGTAATGCACCGTCGTGAACAGCCGGTTCGGATCGAGGGCCATGTCCACCGTCAGGAACTCCCACGCATACTCGATGGCTTCGCGCTTGAAGTAGTCGCCGAACGAGAAGTTTCCCAGCATCTCGAAGAAGGTGTGGTGCCGCGCGGTTCGGCCAACTTCTTCGAGGTCGTTGTGCTTTCCCCCGGCGCGCACGCACTTCTGCGAGGTGACGGCACGTACGAACGGCAGCGTCTCGTCCCCCAGGAAGACTCCCTTGAACTGGACCATGCCGGCGTTGGTGAAGAGCAGCGTCGGGTCGTTGCCCGGCACCAGGGACGCACTGGCACGAATGTCGTGGCCTCGGGCCTGGAAGAATTCCAGGAAGCTCCGGCGGATGTCGGCGGATTTCATCGGACGAAACGGTAGCAGGTCATCGCCGGTCACTCGGGTCACTGGCGGGAAGGGCGAAGGCCGACGGAAGCACGGCGTGATGGACCCATACAACTTAACCCAAACGGGAAGAGATGCGCCCGTGATGGCGCAAGCCCCGGGCGCGCGCGCAAGCCGTCCACACGGACGGTCGTCGGGCCGCGGGTCCCTACCCTGCCCCTCGCACCGTCAAACGACCTTTACAGCGGGAGCTTCCCGGCCCTCCGCATCGGATCGGGGATGGTCCTCCTCCCGCTTGATGCCCAGTGCCGCCAGCAGGCGCGCTTCGATTTCGCGGGCCACGTCCTCGTTCTCTTCGAGGAAGGTCCGCACGTTCTCCTTGCCTTGCCCCAGACGAAGGTCTCCGTAGGAAAACCATGATCCGGCCTTGTCGACTATGCCATGATTCACGCCGACGTCGATGAGCAACCCGGTGTGGCTGATCCCCTTGCCGTAGAGAATATCGAATTCGGCCTGCTTGAAGGGGGGCGCGCACTTGTTCTTCACCACCTTCACACGGGTCCGGTTGCCGATGATCTCGGGGCCGTCCTTGAGGGCGCCGATTCGCCGAATGTCCAGGCGGAGAGAGGCGTAGAACTTGAGGGCGCGCCCCCCGGAGGTGGTTTCGGGACTGCCGAACATGACGCCGATCTTCTCACGGATCTGGTTGGTGAAGATGACGGCTGCGTTGGAACGGCTCACCGCGCCCGTGAGCTTCCTGAGCGCCTGGCTCATGAGGCGGGCCTGGAGTCCCACATGCGAGTCCCCCATTTCGCCCTCGATCTCGGCGCGCGGCACGAGGGCCGCCACCGAATCCACGACGATCACGTCCACGGCGTTGCTGCGAATCAGCACCTCGGCGATCTCCAGCGCCTGCTCGCCCGTGTCGGGCTGCGAAACCAGGAGGTTGTCGACGTCGACGCCCAACTTTCGCGCGTACCGGATGTCGAGCGCGTGCTCCGCATCGATGAAGGCCGCGATGCCTCCCATACGTTGCGCATTCGCGATCACGTGGAGACAGAGCGTGGTCTTTCCGGAAGACTCCGGTCCGTAGACCTCGCTGATCCGACCCTTGGGAATCCCGCCGATGCCGATCACGGCATCCAGGTTGATCGCCCCCGTCGATATGCTTTCAATTTGCAGGCTGGCGCCATCGGCACCCATGCGCATGATGGCACCCTTCCCGTATGACCGTTCGATCTGGGTAAGAGCCGTGTTGAGCGCTTTCTCTCGTTGCTTTTGTTCCTTACCGTTCGTACCGGATGCTGAACTCCTGGACGTTGAACTCCTGGACATCGAGTGGCCTTCCCTTGCGGCGGGGGATCGCTGTGCGCTCTGCCGGAAGCATCGGAGGAAGCCACGGGCAGAACCTGAAACCGAAGATAATGCGAAATGGGTCCCGGTCAAGTCCCTTGACGTCACGGACAGGTACCTGTCCTCGTGCGGAACCCTTTGCGCGCTACAAAGCTATTCCTATCCATGGGCAAGTACATGTCTGAACGGGACCATTTTTCAGGGACCTACGATCTCGTGGCCCTCGGCGGAGGCACGGGGGGATTGGTCTCTGCAGCGGGGGCAGCCTACCTGGGCCTCAACCCGGCGATCGTCGAGAAAGCCGCGCTGGGGGGCGACTGCCTCTGGACGGGCTGTGTGCCCTCGAAGGCACTCATCGCATCCGCGCGATTGGCGCGCGGAATGGACCGCGCGGACGGACTGGGGCTCCGTCCCGCCCGGGAAAGGCACGAATTCCGTGCGATCATGGATCGCATGAGGGCAGCGCGCGGAACGGTCGCACACCATGACGACCCCGAGCGTTTCCGCAAGATGGGCGTTGCCGTTCATTTCGGAACCGCCCGGTTCGTGAACGAGTCCACCGTGGAGGTGGAGGGAGTCGGCAGGGTGCAGGCGAAGCGCTTTGTCATCGCTACCGGCGCGGTGCCCGCGGTGCCCCCGATCAGCGGCCTGGAATCCTCCGGCTACTGGACCTACGAAACCGTCTTCGACCAGGACGAACTGCCGGAGTCCATCGTCATCCTCGGGGGCGGCCCGATCGGGGTCGAGTTCGCACAGGTCTTTGCGCGATTGGGCTCGCGCGTGACGGTGCTCGAGATGGCGCCATCGATCCTGATCAAGGAGGATCCCGATGTCGCGGCCTTCATGCATGCCCTTCTGGTGGAGGAAGGCATCGACGTGCGCGTCGGCACTGCTGCCGCCGCTGTGCACATGGAGGGCGGCCGGACCGTGGTGGAAGCGAACGACGGGTCCCGGGTGGAGGCCTCCCGACTGTTCGTGGCGACCGGCCGGAGACCCTGCACGGACGGGATGAACCTCGACGCAGCCGGCATCCGGACGGAGCGTGGAGCGGTCGTCGTCGACCATCACCTGCGGACGTCGTCCCGAACGGCGTGGGCGGTCGGCGACGTCACCGGCGCACTGCAGTTCACCCACGTCGCGGAGCATATGGCCAAGGCGGCCCTGCGCAACGCCATCCTGCCCGCAAGGACGAAGATCCGTTACGACAATGTTCCCTGGGTCACTTTCACGGACCCCGAGATCGCCCACGTCGGGCTGTCGGAAGCGGAGGCCGAGGCTGTGGGCGGCATTACCTACCGCTACGGCATGGATGACCTCGATCGGGCCATCGTGGACGGCTCGGCGGTGGGCTTCGTAAAGGTATCCGCGGATCGCAAGGGGAGGATCCTCGGGGCCACCATCGTCGCGCACGGGGCCGGGGACCTGATCCTGCCCCTCGTCCTTGCGAAGCAGCACGGCCTCGGCCTGAGCCAGGTGGCCAACACGATCTTCCCCTACCCCACCATGGTCGAGGGGGTGAAGAGAGCCTCCGGCGAATTCATGCGCTCGCGCCTCGATACGGCCTCGGGCAGAACCCTCAAGCGGATCATCCAATGGCTCAAGTAGACGAAACCGGGCGTCCCGGAGGCGATGTCCCCGGCACGGGCGGCCCGAACCGGACAGGCCCTCTGCTCAAACTCGCCCTGCTCGTTGCCGTCCTGGCCGGGGGCTACCTGGTGGCGACGCAGACGCCCGTGAGCAACTACCTGACCCGGGAGGGAATCGGGGAAGCGATGGCCTGGCTGAGCGGCCATCCATGGGCCCCGTTCATCTTTGTCACCATCTATGCCACCGCGACGTCGCTGGCGGTGCCGGGAACGATCCTGACCCTCGCGGGCGGCGCCCTCTTCGGCTTCTACTGGGGCACCCTCTTCAACTTCGTCGCCGCCAACATCGGCGCCAACGCGGCATTCCTCATCGCGCGCACGCTGGGGAGGGACGGCATCCGGGGTCTGATCGGAAAGGACTCCACGGCACTCCAAAAGCTGGACGATGTCGTCCATCGTCACGGATTCCGCGGGCTGCTCACACTACGGCTCATTCCGCTCGTGCCCTTCAACGCCCTCAACTTCGGGTCCGGGCTCATGCCGCTCCGCTGGCGCACTTACGCGGTCGCCACCCTTGTAGGCATCCTGCCCGGCACCGCGGTCTACACCTTCTTCGCGGACGCCCTCCTTCAGGGTTCCCGGGAAGCGTCGCGGGACGCGCTGCTCCGCGTACTTCTTGCGGGTGTCCTCCTCTTGCTGCTGAGCTTCCTCCCCGCAATACTCAAGCGCATGAATGTTCGCCTGCCGGGGATGACCGCGGTTGTCGCGCTTGTCTGCGGATCAGTGCTTGCCGGGCGCGGAGTCGCCTCGTCCACCCCGGCCCTCCAGCTTCCCGGCCACGCGGTTTTCACCGAAGTCCTCGCGGATGTCGTCGAGCTCCCGGGCGTCCACTACGAGCGGCTGGCCGCGGACCCGTCGGGTCTCTACCGCTACATCGACATGCTGGACACGGCCAGCCCGGCCGCCCTCGCGGAGGCGTCCGCCGCGGAGCGACTCGCCTTCTGGATCAACGCCTACAACGCGTGCATGCTCAAGCGGGTGATCGAACACTATCCGATCAGGAAGGCCGGGGGCTTGCAGCGGCTCAAGAACGCTGCCGCGGGCAGGCCGGACAATTCGGTGTGGCAGATCTCCGACGTCTTTACCGGTGATCACTGCCCGGTGGCGGGCAAGGTGCGGTCGCTGGACGAAATCGAGCACGAGATCATCCGGCCCATGGGCGACCCGCGAATTCACTTCGCGATCAACTGCGCGGCGCGGAGCTGTCCGCCCCTGATCGACCGGGCGTACGAAGGACACTCGCTCGAGGACCAGCTGGATGCGCGGGTGCGCGCCTTCGTGCAGGATCCCGCACACTTCCGGGTGGTGATGGGCCAGAGCCCGGAGACGGTCCAGGTCAACCGTGTGCTCGAATGGTTCCAGGAGGATTTCGGAGGTGTCGAGGGCATTCGGTCATTCCTGGCGGGGTTCGCCGAGGGCGATGCCGGGGAAGCGCTCCTCAGCTCCGCCGCGGAGTTGGAGTTTCTCGACTACGACTGGACCCTGAACGACGCGTCACGGTAGCGCCTTGTGGTCAGTCCCCACGCGGGCGGTGGCGGCGGGACGCCCGCACTCGGCATCGTCATCCCCGCACTGGACGAGGCCGAGACCCTTCCCGGCCTGCTGAGCGACCTGTCCCGGCTCACGCTGGAACACATCGTCATGGTGGTCGACGGTGGCTCGCGCGACGCAACGGTGTCGGTCGCCAGAGCCCGCGGCGCCCACGTCATGAGGGGGCGGCGTGGAAGGGCGCGTCAAATGAACGCCGGCGCCCGGTGGGTCGCGGGACGCTGGCTGCTGTTTCTGCACGCCGATTCGCGCCTCGGCAAGCCGGCTCTCCAGGCCATCGAAACCCACGTTCGCGAAGACGGGCCGATGGCGGCGCACTTCGGACTCTCCATCTCGCACGAGCACTTCTTCTACCGCGTCATCGAGAGGGGACAACGGATCCGCGAGCGGCGCCTGGGGCTCGTCTACGGTGACCAGGGCCTCCTGATCCGGCGCAACCTCCTCTTCACGTTGGGCCCCTACCCCGACGAGCCGCTGATGGAGGACGTCACGCTGAACCGCCGGCTGTTGCTCGCGGGACGGCTCCTTCGCCTCCCGGCTGCGGTCGCCACCAGCCCCCGCCGCTACGAAGAGGAGGGCCGCGTCAGGGGGTGGCTCCGAAACGTGCGCCTGATCACCCGGTTTCTGGCGGGCGCGGCCCCCTCCGCTCTGGCCGCGCGGTATCCGCCGCGAAGAAGCGTCGGTCGCGATCGCGACCCGGGAGCCCCACGCCCCGGCGATCCTCAGGCCACCCTGCTCGTCTTCGCCAAGGCACCCCGTCCCGGAACCGTGAAGACCCGGCTCGCGCGGGAACTGGGCCACGAGGCAGCGGCCGCCGTGTACCGGCGCATGGGACGCCTGATCGTCGACCGGGTGGCGCCGGCGCCGGCCGCCCTGACCGTATGCTACGATCCGGGTGGAGCCGAGGCCGAAGTCCGGGAGTGGCTCGGATCTGCCCCGCGGCGGTACTGGCACCAGGGCGACGGCGATTTGGGCGCCAGGATGTCCCGCATGTTCCGCCGCGGCTTCGAGCGCTCGAGCCGCGTTGTCGTCATCGGGACGGACACCCCCGCGGTCACGTCCCGAACGATCACGCGCGCGATCGAGGCGCTGGACTCGGCCGACGTCGTGCTCGGACCGGCCTCTGACGGAGGGTACTACCTGATGGCGCTCGGCGAGCCCCGTCCGGAACTCTTCACGGGCATCCGTTGGAGCACGGAGTCGGTCCTCGCGGAGACCCTGTCCAGGTGCGCCGAACTCGGGCTGAGCGTCACCCACCTGGAGGTGGAGTCGGACATCGACACGGCAGAGGACCTCGCCGCCGAGGTCGCCGGCCGGCCAGACCTTGGCGAAGTCCTCAGTCCGGATGGCGCGCCGTCACGCGCTTCAATCCCCGGGCAATGAGCCAGACCCATACGAGGATCAGGATCCAGACCGCTCCGTACGCCAGAAAGATGTGGACGTAGGGGCGCAGCGCGCCGCGTCCGCCCCCCGTGGTCTGGGCCAGCGCGACCGCGGGGACCGCCAGCGTAAAGAGAAAAGCCGCGCAACTGCGAAAGACGACGCTCCGGGAAGCCATGTCAGTCCTCCATCGGCCCCGCCGCCCCACCCGGGAGCGAACGCCTGCCCAACCGCTCGACTGCGTAGCGGAAGCTGAAAAGGCCGAGAAACAAAAGGGTGAAGCCGGCCAACGACGTCAGCAGCGTGGCCAGCATGTCGGGATGAAGAGTGGGTCCCTCCGGCTTGATCACCACCGGTCCGGGGTGCAGCGACCTGAACCAGGAGACGCTCACATGGATAAGCGGAATGTTGAGCGACCCGATCACCGCCACGACCGCGGCGAACCGCTTCCCCCGTCTGGGATCCGCCACCGAGCCGCGGATGAGGAAATACCCCAGGTAGGTGAACCAGAGGAGCAGGGTCAGGGTGAGGCGGGGCTCCCATGTCCAGTAGGTGCCCCACGCGATCCGCCCCCACAACGGACCCGATATCAGCATGATCGCGCCGAAGATCAGGCCTCCCTCCGCCGCCGCTACCGCCGCTGCGTCCGCGCGCTCGTCCTCCAGCCACAGATAGGCCGCGCTCGCGAGCGCGACGATGCCGAAGGCGAGGAAGGTGGTCCAGGCCGCGGGAACGTGGACGTAGAAGATCCTCTGGACCACGCCCTGAGACGCTTCGGTGGGTACCCAGAACGCCACCATCCAGTGCACGAGCAGCATCGTGGCCACTCCGCCCGTCACGAGGGCAAGTCCGGCAACGCGTGGTCTTCGCTCCATTCCGTGCATCCTATTCGTCGGTGACGTGGCGGAAGAGAAAGGCTCCGATTGCGATGGAGCCGAGGGCGAAGGCCCACAGCAATCGCACCAGGCCTGAAATCTCGGTCCAGGGAAGCTCCAGGAAAACCCGCGCCGACGCCGTAGCGCCGAAATAGACGAGGGGCACCAGCAGCGGGAAGGTCAGAACGGGCAGCAATGTATCGCCGAGCGCGCTGTGCCGTGACATGCGCCCGAAGAAGGTTCCGGTCGCCGCCAGTCCGATCGTCCCGGGCAGCAGGACGGCGGCGTGCGCCGCCAGGGAACCCGGGGAGCGGACCCCCATGAAGGTGTTGAGCGAGGTGAACGAAAGCGCCGCTACGAGCCAGATCAGCACGAGGTTCGCGGACGCTTTGCCCAGGAACACCGCCCCGCGTGAAACCGGCGTAAGCAGGATGTGCCGAAAGGCCCCGTCTTCCTCTTCCGAGTCGAAGATCCGGCCGGCGCCGGCGGTGGAGGCAAAGAGGATCGTCAGCCACGTCAGGCTCGCCACCACATCCCGGCCCGCCACCCGGCTCTGGTCCAGGGCGAACGCGAACAGGAAGCCGGCGAGCACCACGAATGCGATCATGGAGAGGAGTCTGCCGCCGGAGCGCAGCTCGAGAAGCAGATCCTTCCGGGCGATGAGCCAGATCCAGCGAAGCTCGGTCATGCCTCCTCCGGTCCCGCCGTGAAGAACCGCAGCAGATCGCCCGCTCCCTTCCGGTGGGCCTCGCCGTCGAAGACTTTCCGGCCTCTTCGGACGACGACCACGCGGTCCGCCAGCGTCAGACCCCGTGGCAGGTCGTGGGTGACCAGCACGACGATTCGTCCCGCGGACCTTCTCGACCGCAGCGCGTCCTCCAGCGCCGCGGCCCCGCCCGGATCCAGCCCGGTGAAGGGCTCGTCCAGGAAGAGCACGTCGGGATCGTGAAGCAGGGACCGCACCAGCGCGACGCGCTGGCGCTGCCCGCGCGAGAGAGCCTCCACCCGTGCGGGGGCCAGATCGGACGCACCCACCGTCTCCAGCGCATCGATGAGCACCGTACGGGTTCGCGGCACTCCGCGCAGAGAGGCGAAGAAGTGCAGGTTCTCCAGCACGGTGAGCTTTCGGTACAGTCCGGTGCGGTGGGAGACCAGCCCCAGCCGAGCCCGCCAACGGTTATCCGCACCGGAGACCACCGAGCCGTCCAGCAGAACGCGCCCCCCGTCCGGTCTGCGCTCGCCGCTCAGCGCCTTCAGCAGCGTGGTCTTCCCTGCCCCGTTGGGCCCCACAACGGCCAGAATCTCCCGGCTGGCCGCCATGACGTCCACCCCGTCCAGGGCACGGGTCGCGCCGTAGCTGCAGACGAGACCCTTTCCCTCCAGGGTCAAGAGCCGACTCCGGGCGCGCGTCCTTCCTCGGCATGGAGCGCGCCCCCGCATCGTCCGCAGAACCGTGCGCCGACGTTGTTCAGGTGCTCGCAGGAAGGACACAGCATCCCTTCCCGGAGAGCACTGCGAAGCTGGTCGATCTCCTCTTCGAGATCCCGCGACGCGCGTTCCATGGCCGATTCACCGCCGTCGCCGGCCCCGTCGTCCCTCTGGAGGTGGGAGAGCGCTTCCCGCGACAACTCCGCCTTCAGTTGCCGGTAGTCGTTGCTGTCCAGCTTGCCGGTGGCCCTGTCGTACTCCAGATCGCGCAGCGCGGTCAGCGCGATGCGGCGGCGGGCAGCGGAGTCGTCATAGTCGTCGTCACCGCTGTACAACGGCGCGCTTCGCCCCGAAAACACGGGCTCGAGGATGAAGAGCACCACCCCGGCGGCAAGGAGCACGCCGCCGATCAGAACGGTCACGGCGTGCTCGCCACGGCCCGGTGCCCGCCGGGGACGGCGTCCCTGGAAACGGGTCGGCGCGCGGTCGCCCGCACGGGAACACGGCCGCCGGGCCACATCCCCACGAGTGCGCCGATCGTGACGATCAGGCCGCCGTACCAGATCCAGGGGACCAGGGGCAGCGCCTTCGCCTCGAAGGTGACCATGTCCGTCTCGCTGTCCAGATCCACGTCCTTCGGAATCACGTACAGATCCTCGAAGGCGGTGCTGGCAATCCCGACCTCCGTGGACGCCTCGCCCATGACCGGGTAGATCCGCCGTTCGGGCCGCATGATGCCGGCCCGCTCACCGTTCCGGTAGAGGGTCAGAAGCGCGGTCCAGCGCCAGTCGTTCTCGCGCACGTCGTCGGCGACCCGCGGCCGGGAGTGGGAGAGGCTCTCGTACTCCAGGCGGTACTCGGTTCCGAGCGCCGACCGCAGTGACATCGACTCGCCCGGCACCAGATCCTGCTCGACCCGCGCATCGAACGCGGCTCCTCCGAGGCCGGTGAACACGACCACGACTCCGGCGTGCACGATGTAGCCTCCCCACCTGCGCCGGTTTCGCTTCACCAGGCTGGCGAGCGCGCGGAACGCCCCTTCGCCGGCAATCCGTGCCCTCGCCGTCGTCCCCTTCCAGAACTCGATGACGACGATCGTCATGACGAAGACCGCGATGGAGAAGGTCGCAAGCGCCATTCCATGCCGTATCCCCAGCGTCAGGAGCGCACCCAGAGTGCCGGCCCCGGCCGCCAGGGGGACCGTGAAGTTCCTGCGCAGGTTGCGCGGCGATGCGCGTCGCCATGCGATCACCGGACCGATGCCCATGAGGGCCAGCAGACTCAACCCGATCGGGATGTTCACCCGATTGTAAAAGGGCGGACCCACGTTGATCTTCTGTCCGAAGAACCCCTCGGTGATGAGCGGGAAGAGGGTTCCCCAGATAACCGCGAAGGTGACCCCGACCAGGAGCAGGTTGTTGAACAGAAACGCGGATTCGCGCGACAGGAAGGACTGGAAGTGGTTCTCCGACCGGAGCGACGGCAGCCGGTAGACGATCAGCACGATCGAGAACGCGATCAGCCCGCCCATGAAGCCGAGAAAGATGTACGCGATTCTCAAGTTCTCGGCGAAGGTGTGCACCGAGTCGATAAGCCCGGATCGCGTGAGGAAGGTCGCAAAGATCGTGAGGAGGAAGGTGACGACCACCAGGCACATGTTCCACACCTTCAACATGCCCCGGGTCTCCTGGATCTGGATCGAGTGCAGGAAGGCGGTGGCGGTCAGCCAGGGGAGCAGCGACGCATTCTCCACCGGATCCCAGAACCAGTATCCCCCCCACCCGAGCTCCACATACGCCCACCTCATCCCAAAGATGATCCCGTTGGTGAGGAAGAACCAGCTGAGGAGAATCCAGCGGCGCGTGACGGCGATCCAGCGAGAATCCAGCCGGTTGGTGAGGAGGGCCGCGACCGCGAAAGCGAAAGGGACCGCGAAGGCGGTGAAGCCCAGGTAGAGCGTGGGTGGATGAATCGTCATCCAGTAGTTCTGCAGCTGGGGATTGAGGCCGCGGCCGTTGGCGGGCGTGAATCCCAGTCGCTCGAAGGGGTTGACGTCCGCGAAGAGCAACACCACGAGAAGGAAGGTGAGCAGGCCGAGCAGGGTGCCGCTCACATACGGCATGAACTCCCGGTTGCGGCGCCGGTTGGTGTAGACGGCAATCGACGAGAACACCGACAGCAGAAGTGTCCAGAAGACCAGCGACCCGCGTTGCCCGGCCCACAGTCCGGCCACCTTGAAGTAGGTGTCCAGTTCACGGTTGGAGTAGTTGGCGACGTAGCGGTACTCGTACTGGTTGCCCACGAAGGCCGCGATGATTCCCAGCGAGGTAAGCACGAGCAGCAGGGTGACGACATGAACGGTGCGCTCGCCGCTCAGTACGAGATCGCTCCTGCCCCTTTGGCCGCCGATGAACGAAACGAAAGCCCCCCACAGGGCAACGGGGAGCGCAATCCAGAGGGCGATTTCGCCCAGGATCGTCACGCCGCCAGCTCCTCCTCGGTGGCTTCGTACCTGCTGCCGCACTTGGTCAGCACGGTGTGCGCCCGAAAGACCCCGTCGGTGCCGTAGTTGCCCTCCACGACCACCTCGGCGCGGTCGTTGAAGGTGTCCGGCACGATGTCGTCATAGTGCACCGCGAAGGCGACCTCGGCGTCCTCCAGGTCCGTGACCATGAACGAGTGAGCGCCGGTGGAACCATGCTCACGGGTCCACGACCCCTCCACAACCCGGCCACTGACCTTCACCCCGATGTCGTGGAAGGCCGGATCGCTGTCGACCCGCTCCATCAACTCGACCGGGGTCAGGTAGTACACCATGCTGTCGCTGATCCCGGTCCACATCAGGTAGGCCACGATGGCCGCAACGCCGACCAGGCCGACGAAGAAACGTCCGTTTTTCATAGCAGCTTCGCTCCGGCCCCGTTACCCGGGACTCAACATGCGTAAACCCGCGGCCCGACTGCTGCCGGTATGAGTAATGTATGCAAGCCGGGGTCGGTGGCCACCCCCCGCTACCCGTCCAGCACCGCGAGCGTGCCCCGCACCGCTCGTTCCCAACCGGCGATCAGCGCTTCTCTCTCTACCAGGTTCACGGACGGGGCGAAGGTCCGCCCCGGGCCGCACGCCGCCGCGAAATCATCCGGGGCACTCCAGACGCCGGCGCGCAGGCCGGCCAGCCCCGCCGCGCCCAGAGCCGTGGTCTCCACCATCGCGGGCCGACTCACAGCGACCCCCAGGATCCCCGCGACGAACTCCATGAGCCAGTCGTTCCTTGCCGCGCCTCCGTCCACCTTGAGCGCGGTGGCGCGCATCCCGGCGTCGAGCTCCATCGCCTCCAGGATGTCTCGGGTCCCGTAGGCCATCGCCTCCAGCGCCGCCCGCACCAGGTGCGCGCGGGTCGTGCCGCGGGTCAGCCCGGTAATCGAGCCGCGGGCGTCCGGCCGCCAGTGGGGGGCGCCCATCCCGACGAACGCGGGGACCAGGTACACCCCGTCGTTGCCGTCGAGCGAGCGGGCCATCTCCTCGCTGCGGGCGGCGTCGTCCAGAACGGCGAGCCCGTCACGCAGCCACTGGATGGCCGCGCCGGCCACGAAGATCGAGCCTTCCAGCGCGTACGCGGGCCTACCCAGTGCGTCGCAGGCGGCGGTGGTCAGCAGCCCGTGACGTGAAGCCACCCGTTCGCTGCCGGTGTTGAACAGGAGGAACGCGCCCGTCCCGTAGGTGCACTTTCCCGTGCCGGCCTCCCAGCAACGCTGGCCGTACAGCGCCGCCTGCTGGTCCCCCGCGACGCCCCCGATGGGGACTTCGATCCCGAGCGCGTCCCCGTCCGTGACCCCGAAGTCGCCGGAGCTGGGGCGGACTTCCGGAAGGACTTCCCCCGGCACGCCGATCAGGGCGAGCAGTTCGTCGTTCCAGTCGCCCTCATCGAGGTCGAACAGGAGTGTGCGTGACGCATTGGTGGGGTCGGTCGCGTGGACGGCGCCGGCCGTGAGCCGCGCGACCAGCCAGGCGTCGATCGTCCCGGCGGCCACCTCTCCCGAGCGGGCACGAGCGGCCAGATCGGGATCCGCCTCCAGGAGCCAGCGAAGCTTGGTCCCCGAAAAGTACGGGTCGAGGAGCAACCCGGTGCGGCGGCGGACCATGGCCTCGTGGCCACCATCCCTTAGCCGCCGGCACATTTCCGCCGTCCTCCGGTCCTGCCATACGATGGCCCTGTGCAACGGCTCGAGGGTCTCGCGATCCCACACGACGACCGTTTCACGCTGGTTCGTCAACCCGACGGCGGCCACCGGGGTACCCGCGGCGGCCAGCGCCTCCCTCGCCACGCGGGACGTAACCCTCCAGATCTCCTCCGCATCGTGTTCGACCCACCCCGGATTCGGGAAGTACTGGGTGAACTCCGAGTAGGCTCTTCCGGCGACCTCACCGTCGGCCGTGACCACGAGGGCCGCCGACCCGGTGGTGCCCTGGTCGATCGCAAGCACCGCACCCCCGCTCACGATACCCCCGCCCCCGGCGCGCGCCGGGTGATCAACCGTCCGGGCATGTACTCGAAGCCCACGGACGGCAGCAACCCCACGAACGCGGCCACCGACATGCCGACGACGGTGTAGTAGTCACCCTCCACACGCTCCACCAGCGCCGCCCCGTAACCCTGGATTCCGTACGCCCCCGCCTTGTCGAGCGGCTCCCCCGTATCCACGTAACGCTCGATCACCTCGCGGCTGCAGGTCCGGAAGATCACCCGGGCCACGGCCACGCTCGATGCGATCTCGCCGTTGGCGGCGACCGCCAGACCCGAATACACGCGGTGGGCCCGCCCCGACAGCGCGGACAGCATTTCAACGGCACCGGCCCGGTCACGCGGCTTCTCCAGCACCCGCCGGTCGAGGACCACGATCGTGTCGCCGCCGACGACCAGAGCCCGGGGGTGTGCCGGCACGACCTCCAGGACCTTCTCCCGGGACAGGCGCTCGACGTACTCGCGCGGCGGCTCTCCCTTCCGCCTCCGCTCCTCGACCTCGGCGGGCGCAACCACGAAGGCGAGTCCGAGCATCCTCAGCACATCGGCCCGGCGCGGCGAAGCGGAAGCCAGGACCAGGGGCAGCGGCGGATCGGACACGGCCGGCGCCGATCGGGTTCGTTTCATCATCGCTCGATCATCAACGTCACCGGGCCGTCGTTGACGAGCGCCACCTGCATCACCGCACCGAACTCGCCGGTACGGACCCGGTGCGGCAGGCGCCGCTCGAGCTCCGCCACGAATGCCTCGTATAGCGGCACCGCAACCTCCGGCCGCGCGGCCTTCACGAACGACGGCCGCCGACCCTTGCGGACATCCCCGTAGAGGGTGAACTGGCTCACGACGAGCACCTCGCCCCCCACGTCAAGGAGCGAACGGTTCATTCTCCCCTGCTCGTCGGGGAAGACGCGGAGCCCCACGACCTTGTCCGCCATCCATGAAACGGCGGCCCGGTCATCGCCCTCGGTGAATCCCGCGAGCAGCGCGAACCCGGCCCCGATGGCACCCACGACCCTCCCTTCAACATGGACCGACGCTTCCGAAACCCGCTGCAGGACGATCCTCACTCCACGGTCACCGATTTGGCAAGATTCCGCGGTTGGTCAACATCGCAGCCCCGCGTGACCGCCACATGGTATGCAAGGAGCTGAAGCGGCACCGTCGCCAGCACGGGCAGCAGCGCCGGCATCGCCGCCGGGATGACGATCCTTTCGTCGACGCAGGTCATCGTGTCCTCGTTCCCGTCGTTCACCACCGCGATCACGCGACCGTGGCGCGCCCTCACCTCCTCGATGTTCGACAGCGTCTTCGCGTACACCGCATCCCTGGGCGCGAGGACGACCACCGGCATGTTCTCGTCGATCAGCGCAATGGGCCCATGTTTCATCTCCGCAGCCGGGTAACCTTCTGCATGGATGTAGCTTACCTCCTTCAACTTCAAGGCTCCCTCGAGGGCCACCGGGAACTGGTAGCCACGCCCCAGGTAGAGGAAATTCGGTGCGGCCGCGTATGCGCGGGCCAGTTCCCGAACCTGGTCGTCCACCTCCAGAACCCTTTCGACCTGGCCAGGCAGCCGCTGAAGCGCACGCACCATCTCGCGCCCCTCCAGGATCGACATGTCCCTGCGCCGGGCGATGTAAAGGGTGAAGAGAGCCAGTGCAACGATCTGGCTGGAAAAGGACTTGGTGGACGCGACTCCGATCTCCGGTCCGGCGTGAAGGTAGATTCCGAAATCGGTCTCGGCGGCGATGCTGGACCCGACCACGTTCACGATGCCCATGGTCCGGCACCCCCGCCGCCTGGCCTCCCTGAGCGCGGCCAGGGTGTCCGCGGTCTCGCCGGACTGGCTGATCCCGAGCACCAGCGTCTTTCCGCTCAGCACGGCATTCCGGTACCTGAACTCGGACGCGTACTCGACCGTGACCGGGATCCGCGCCATCTCCTCCAGCATGTAGGCACCGATCAGCGCGGCGTGCCAGCTCGTCCCGCACGCTGTGATGACGATCCGGTCCACCTCCTGCAGCTCGCGGTCGGACATGGTGATCCCACCCAGCCTGGCGCCGCCCTCCTCCTCCAGCAACCGTCCCCGCATCACGTCGCGCAGTGAAGCCGGCTGCTCCCGGATCTCCTTGTACATGTAGTGGTCGTAGCCGCCCTTGCCGATGGCGTCGGCGCTCCAGGTGACGATCTGCGCACCCCTGCTGACCGCCCGCCGCGCGGGGTCGAATGTGCGGTAGCCTTCCGGGCTCAGAACGGCCGAATCTCCGTCCCGCAGCCGAACCACCCTTTGCGTGTGGGCAACGACCGCGGCCGCGTCCGATGTGACGAAATACTCGTCCTTCCCGCCAACCCCCAGAAGGACCGGGCTGCCGTTGCGCGCCACCACGATCTTGCCCGGATCACGGGCACTCACGACGGCGATCCCGTACGTCCCCTCGATCCGCGACAGCGCGCTCGCCACCGCGTCCTCGAGCCGATCGGTCTCGCGAAAGGCGAGGTCGATCAGGTGGACGAGGACCTCCGTGTCCGTCTGACTCCGGAATTCATAGCCCAGATCCCTGAGCCTCGGGCGCTGGCGGGCCGCGCTCTCGATGATTCCATTATGCACAAGAGCGATGTCGCCGTGCGGCGACAGCTGCGGATGGGCGTTGGCGCGGCTGGGAGCACCGTGCGTCGCCCAACGCGTATGAGCGATCCCGCACCCTCCCTTCGGCATTTTTCCCTGCAGAGCGTCTTCGAGCCGGCTGATCTTGCCGGGCTGCTTCTCGACCTGCAGACCTCCGCTCGGAGTCACTACTGCGAGCCCCGCCGAATCGTATCCCCGGTACTCGAGGCGCTTCAGCCCCTCCATCAGGATGGGGGAGGCGCGCTTGGGCCCCACGTATCCGATGATCCCGCACATATCAGCTTCGGGCCGTACGCTGCAGGATGCCGCCTGCCGCATCCACCAGCGCCTGCGCGGACGATGTGTCGCGAGCTTCGGCGATCAGGCGCACCACCGGTTCGGTCCCCGAGGGACGAACATGGAGCCAGCTCCCCTGCTCCGGCCACTCGATGCGCAGTCCGTCGCTCTCATCCCGGTCACCGCCCGGCATCCCGTCCCGCAGGGCCTCGTACGCGGCCGGAAGGGCGGAGCGAGGGAACGCGGCCTTCTCCTTCACGATCCGGTAGGACGGCAGGCGCGCGATACGCGTCGAGAGCGGCGCCCCCGGTTCGTCCGCCAGGTATTGAAGGAGGAGGGCGGCCCCCAGGGGGGCGTCGCGGGTGTGGTGAAGCGCGGGCAGGATCACCCCCCCGTTCCCCTCCCCGCCCACCACCGCGTCCACCTCCAACATCCGCACCACCACGTTGATCTCGCCCACGGGGGCGCGGATCACCCGGCACCCATGCGCAGCGGCCACGTCGTCCACCACCCGGCTCGTCGACAGGTTGGTCACCACGCGCCCCGGCCTTCGCCGCAACACCACGTCCGCGGCCAGGGCCAGAGTGAGATCCTCGCCCAGCGCACGTCCTTTCTCGTCCACAAGCGAGAGGCGATCCACGTCCGGGTCCACCGCAAGGCCGATCCGGGCCCGGCGGGACCCCACCAGGACACCCAGCGCGCCGAGGTTCGCGGCCGTGGGTTCCGGGTCCCGGGGAAATCGGCCGTCCGGCTCCATGCCGATGCCGTGCACCTCGCAGCCGAGGCGGGCAAGAAGCTCGGGCATGATCAGGGCGCCAGCCCCGTTGACGCAGTCCAGCGCAACCCTGATCCGCGCGCTCCGAATCGCTTCGACATCCAGGAACGGGAGGTCGAGGATGCGATCGAGGTGCCGCCGCACCGCCCCGTCGTCGTGGGTCACGCGGCAGAGCCGGTGCCACGGCGCCCTCGCCGGATCCCGCTCCTGGATCATGGCCTGGAAGCGCGCCATCCGCGCCGGAGGCAGGAACGTCCCCCCCTTCACGGCGAACTTGAGCGCGTTCCATTCCGCGGGGTTGTGGCTCGCCGTAACCCCGATCCCGCCGGCGGCGCCCTCGTCTCGCACGGCAAGCATGAGCGTGGGCGTGGGGACGACCCCGAGCTCGGCCACCCGGCAGCCCGCGGAGAGCAGTCCCGCAACGGCCGCCCTCATCAGCATCGGTCCCGATGTCCTCGAATCCCGCCCGACGAGGATCCGGTCGCCGTCCCCCTCTTCGCGCAGAAACGTCCCGTAGGCGGCCGCCAGGCCCGCGATCAACTCCGGAGTAAGGGACGCACCGACGCGGCCGCGAAAGCCCGAGACGCCGACCATCAGGCCGGAAGGCAAACGGATCGGCATTGGACCGGATCTTCCTCCGTGGTGCGGGTTGGCCGGACACCGTCCAGCCCGGCCCGTTGAGGCAAAGCTAGCGGGGCGCGGCGGCGGGAGGAACGCCCCGCCACCTTGCGCCGCGACGGTCGGGCACTTCCGTCGCGGATGGACTAGATTGAACCCTGTCCGCTGCGCGGCGCGAATGGTCACGCATATCGCGCCAGCACTCCTTCCATGCCAGCCACCCCGAGGCCGACCGCTTGTCCCAGCAACCCGCGTCCCGCGACGTGAAGCCCGCCGAAGGGCGCGGGGCCTCCCGCGCCAAGGTTTCGCGCAGCCACTTCGCTACCCGCTGCGTCCATGCCGGCCAGTCTCCCGAACCGGTCACGGGGGCGATCACCACCCCCCTCTTCCAGACCTCGACCTACGTACAGCAAGGCCTGGGCAGACACACCGGCTACGAATACGCCCGGCTGCAAAACCCCACCCGGGAGGCGACCGAAGCCAACATCGCCGATCTCGAGGCCGGCAACCACGGTATCGCCTTCGCCAGCGGCATGGCCGCGATCGAGTGCCTCGTGAAAGCGGTTGCGGCCGGAGGCCATATCGTCAGCGAAGAGAACACCTACGGCGGCACCACGCGGATGTTCACGCAGGTGCTCGACCGCCTGGGGATCGGCGTCACTCTGGTGGACTGCCGCAACGTGGCGGCGGTGCGCGAGGCGATGCGCCCCGAGACCGGGCTGATCCACCTCGAGACCCCGTCGAATCCCCTCATGCGGATCACCGATATCGGAGCGGTCGCAAGGGTCGCCCGCGATCACGACGCCGTCCTCTGCGTCGACAACACCTTCGCGTCTCCGTACAACCAGCAGCCTCTGGCAATGGGTGCCGATGTGGTCGTTCATTCCACCACAAAGTACCTGAACGGACACTCCGACGTGCTCGGGGGAATCCTGGTGCTCGACGACGACGCCCTCGCGGATGAGATCCGTTTCGTACGAAAGTCCACCGGACCCATTCCGGGCCCCATGGATTCCTGGCTGACGCTGAGGGGCACCAGGACCCTGCACGTCCGCATGGAACGCCACAACGAGAACGGGATGCGGATCGCGGAATTCCTCGAGGCGCACCCCATGGTTCGCACGGTCCACTACCCGGGGCTCGCTTCCCATCCGCAGCACCAGCTGGCCGCCACGCAGATGACGGGCTTCTCCGGGATGCTGTCGGCCGAGGTGGAGGAGTCCGACGCGAAGCGCCTCGCCGAAGGCACCCGGATCTTCCGCCTGGCCGAGAGTCTCGGCGGGGTGGAGTCGATGATCTGCGTTCCCTCGGTCATGACCCACGCGTCGGTTCCGGAGGACGCGCGCCTGCGAATGGGCATCACGGGCGGCCTGGTGCGCCTCTCGGCTGGAATCGAGGACTGGCGGGATCTTGTGGAAGACCTCGACCGGGGGCTTCGTAGATGAATCCACCCGGGAACTTCCGGGCGGGAGTGTTCATGCGCCTGATCAAGCAAGGATGACCAATGACTGACAACGACTATACATACGGAGATGCTTCGCACGCGGATGCGCGGGCGCCACGCGTACTCACCGACATCTCGTCCAGGACGTGGGAGCACAGCGCCGACCGGGCGGCTCTGGCCGCGCTGCGCAAGCTCCCCATGTTCGACCAGGTGCTGCGCGCCCTCTTCGGCTTCTTCGGCGAAAAGCCGATCCGGCTCGCCTTCCAGGCGAACGCCGTCCGGGTGGGACCGAATCAGTTCCCCCGTATCTGGGAGCTGTACTGCAATGTGTGCGACACCCTCGACGCCCCCGAGACCTACCCCCTGTTCGTTTCACAGAACCCCGTCGTCAACGCCGGGGCCTACGGGATGAAGGAGCCCTTCATCATCCTCAATTCGGGCACGCTGGCACTCCTGACCGACGAGCAGGTCTCGTATGTGCTCGGCCACGAAGCGGGACACGTCATGAGCGACCACGTGCTCTACAAGACGATGACCGAACTGCTCATGCAGCTCGCGCAACTCGGCTTTCCGATCGTGGGGCTGGCGGCAAGGGCGATCCTGGTGGCCCTTCTGGAATGGTCCCGCAAGAGCGAATTGTCCGCGGACCGGGCCGGACTCCTGGCGATCCAGGAACCGGACGTTGTGATGTCGTCGATGCTGAAAATGGCAGGGGGCGGCAAGGATGAGGAGACCTCTCTTCCCGAGTTCATCCGCCAGGCCGAAGAGTACCGGGAGTCCGGCGACCTTGCCGACCAGGTCTTCAAGGTCCTGAACCTGCTCGGCCAGACTCATCCGTTCTGGGTTCTTCGGCTCTCCGAACTGCGCGCCTGGATCGAGGAAGGCTCGTACGACCGGGTCCTGCGGGGTGAATACCAGCGTCGCGGGGAACCCAACCCTGCATACAAGGAGGACCTGTCCCAGGCGGCAGACGCATACAGGACCGGTGCCAGGGAGTTCGTCGACAATATGGCCGACGCCGCCAAACGGGTGAGCGGAAGCTTCATGGATGCCTTCAGGAAGTGACGAGCGGCCCATGCGTATTCTGATCGTCGGCAACGGGGGTCGCGAACACACCCTGTTGTGGAAGCTTCGCCGGGACGCCCCGAACGCTTCGTTCTACGCCACGCGCCCGAATGGAGGCATGACCGGGATCTGCCAGGGGGTCGACATCTCCCCGACGGACGTGGTGGCTCTCGCGGGGTGGGCGGCCTCGCGGCGGATCGATCTGGCCGTCATCGGCCCCGAGAACCCGCTTGCCGCGGGGCTCGCCGACCGTATGCAGCGGTCCGGCGTGCCGGTGTTCGGCCCATCGGCGGGTGCTGCGCGGATCGAATCGAGCAAGGCGTTCGCCAAGGACCTGATGGCGGCCGCAGACGTGCCCACCGCTGCCTACGAGGTGCACACGGACCCGGATCTGGCGGCCGCTTTCATCGAGGCGCACGGGGCCCCGGTAGTCGTCAAGGCCTCCGGTCTGGCGGCAGGCAAGGGCGCGGTGGTGTGTGACACCGAGTCCGAAGCGGTGCGCACCGCGCGGAGCATGCTCGACGGAGCGTTCGGGCAAGCGGGCAGCCAGGTCGTGATCGAGGAGTACATGGAGGGAGAGGAGCTCTCCGTCTTCTGCATCACCGACGGGGAGGACTACACGACCCTTCTCCCCTCCCAGGACCACAAGCGCATCGGGGAGGGCGACACGGGTCCGAACACCGGGGGGATGGGCGCCTATGCGCCGGTCGGGTTCGTCACCGACGCGCTGATGGCGGATGTTGGCGACATTGTGATCGAGCCGGTGCTGAAAGCGCTTGCAGACGCTGGAAGCCCTTTCCGCGGACTCCTGTACGCCGGACTGATGGTCACGCCGAAAGGCCCCCGCGTCGTCGAGTTCAACTGCAGGTTCGGCGACCCGGAGACCCAGGCGGTGCTCCCGCTCCTCTCCTCGTCGCTCCTCGACCCCATGATGGCGGTCGCGGAGGGCAGCGGACTCGGCGGACACACGCCCGTCTTCGAGGACGCCGCGGCCGTGACGACGGTGCTCGCGGCCCCCGGATATCCGGGCTCCTACCCGAAGGGGGCCCCGATCTCGATCCCGCCGCTTCCTGGCGATGTGCAGGTCTTCCACGCAGGAACGTCGCTGGCCGATGGACAGCTGGTAACCTCGGGAGGGCGCGTCCTGGCCGTGACGGCGGTCGATCCGGATTTTCAACGAGCGCGGCGCGCGAGCCGCGCGGTGGCACGGGCGATCACCTTCGAAGGACGGCAGTTCCGTGAAGACATCGGATGGCGCGAGGCGTCGCGCCGGGGCAGCTCGAGCGGCGCCGCCGTCGCGCTGGAGTAGTGCCTTGCCCGAGCTCCCCGAGGCCGAGATCATCGCAAGGGGGCTGAACAAGGTCCTGCCCGGCAGGGTCATCGGGAGCGTGACCGTGCTGCGCGACGACGTGGTGACGGGTCCGAGCCGCCGCTTCGCCGCGGCATTGGCCGGAAGCCGCTTCGCCGAGGTGGGGCGCCGCGGCAAGAACGTGGTCTTCACCCTGGACGATGCGGCCCGCGTCGCGGTCAACCTGGGCATGACCGGGCGCATCATGTCATCGCCCAGGCCCGGGCCACACCCCCGCTCCACACACCCTGCCGTTCTCTTTCGCCTCGAGGACGGAGGTTGCGTCACCTACGACGACGTTCGCCGCTTCGGCCGCCTGACGAGGGTCCCGCGAGCCGAGTGGACCGGCTGGTCCCGCCGCCTCGGCCCCGAGCCGCTGGCACGCTCCTTCACGGGGAAGAGGCTCCACGACATCCTGACCCGGTCGAGGTCCCCTGTACGCTCCCTCCTCCTCGACCAGAAGCGGATCGCGGGAGTCGGCAACATCTACGCCATCGAGGCGCTGTGGTTCGCACGCATTCATCCGCGGGCCCCGGCCAACACCATCGGCGCCGCTGCGGCTGCCGGGCTGCATCGCAGTTTGCGGAAGGTTCTGCGGCGGGCCATCAGGGCCGGAGGCACCACGCTGCGCAACTACCGGGACGCCAACGGCGACGAAGGCACCTTCGGGCGAGCGCTCCACGCGTACGGCAGAGAGGGGCGACCGTGCACCCGGTGCGGCGCCCCGATCGAGCGGATCGTCTTCGGAGGCCGCTCCGCCTTCCGCTGCCCGGACTGCCAGGACGGGAGCGGCCTCCCGTGACCATGCCCACCCCCACCCCGCTCTCCCTCCCCAACGCGGCCCGGCGCGCGTCGCGGACAACCTCCCGGGGCCACCTGCGGGTCGCGGTCGCGATGGCGATACTCTGCGCGCCGCTGGCCGCTCCCGCGGCTCCACTCGGCGGCCAGACCGTGCCTGCCGCCCCCGGCGAGCGGCTCCCGGTCGTCCGGCACACGCTCGACAACGGCATGACCTTCCTGATCCTGGAGCGCCGCCAGTCCCCCACGGTGTCGCTGGTCATCCACTACCCCGTCGGGTCCGTCAACGAGCACCTCGGCAACACCGGCATCGCCCACGTCCTCGAGCACATGCTCTTCAAGGGCTCGGAAGAGATCGGCACGCGCGACCGGGCCAGGGAATCTCCTCTGCTGGACGCGGTGGACGCCGCCCGCGACTCCATGATCGCGGAAGCGGGACTCGCCCGCCCCGATACCTCCAGGATCCGCCGGCTCGAAGACGTGATCTCATCGCTGGAAGACCAGGCGCGAGTGCACACCGTTGCGAACGAATTCGACCGCATCCTCTCCGCCGAGGGCGCCCGTGGCCTGAACGCCACGACATCGCACGAAGCCACCCGGTACTTCGTCGAACTTCCGTCCAACCGCCTCGAACTGTGGTTCGCCCTGGAGTCCGACCGGATGCGGCACCCGGTCTTCCGGGGGTTCTTTACCGAACTGGACGTCGTCCGCGAGGAAAGGCGCATGCGCCTGGAGACGAGCCCTGGCGGGATCCTGGAGACTGCCCTCCTGGCCACGGCATTCCAGGTTCACCCCTACGGCGTACCGGTAATCGGGCATGCGAGCGATCTGGAGTTCCTCACCCGGCGGCAGGCGCTCGACTACTTCCTCGACTACTACGGCGCCGGCAACGCGGTGGCCGCCATCGTCGGGGACGTCGATGCGGACGAGGTCAAGCGCTGGGCGAACGAGTACTTCGGCCCGGTTCGGCCGGGTCGGCAACCTCCTGCCGTGCTAGCCCGCGAACCCGAACAGGCCGGAGAACGCCGGGTCACCGTCGAATTCGACGCGGAGCCCCGCCTGCTCATCGGATGGCGAGCGGTCTCCGGTCTTCATCCGGACGCCCCCGCTCTTGCCATGCTCGCATCGGTACTGACGGCCGGCAGGACGACGCGGCTCTACCGGCGGCTCGTCGCCGGGGACCAGTCCGCGGTCCATGTGGCGGCATACCTGGGCCCCGGCTTTGCCCACCCGCGGTTGTTCACGGTCGGCGCCGTCCCGAGATCACCCCACACCGCGGCCGAGATCGAGCAGGCCGTGTACGAGGAGATCGAGAAGATCAAGGAGACGGCTCCGGATCCGAGGGCCCTGGAACGGATCGGCAACCAGCTCCGCGCGGGTGACTTCCGCCGGTTGTCGTCCAACCTCGAACTGGCAATGCAGATCGCCGAGTCACAGGCCGCCTTCGGTGATTGGAGGGAGACCTTCCGGCTGTCGCGCCGGATCATGGATGTGACCCCCCAGGACGTCCGGCGGGTCGCCATCCAGTACCTGGAAACCCGTTCGAGAACGGTCGCGACCATGGTGCGAAAGGACCCGTCATGACGCCGCCCGGGGATTGGCGCCGGGTCCGCCGGGCCATCGTCGCCCTGACTCTGGCGCTGGTCGTGGCGCCCCGCCCGGCGACAAGCCAGGACTCGGTGCGGGACCGAATCGCGCGGATGACCTTCCCGGAACTGCGCTTCACCCCCGTCCATCCCCGCACGGAGGAGGTCCGTGGGGTGACGGTCTACTTCATACACGACGACCAGCTCCCCCTGGCGACCGTTCATGCCACGTTCCGGGGGGGTGTGCGGCGCTTCGGGCGCGACTACTTCGCGGCCGCCTCGGCGGTCCCCAGCCTCCTTCGCACGGCGGGCACCCGCTCGCTGCCACCCGACTCCGTCGACGCGAGGATCGAGACGCTCGCGCTGGCCATGAGCTTCGGCCAGGGGGGAGGGGGCGCTTCGTCCTGGGTCAATTCGCTCTCCGGCCAGCTGGACGAAGCCGTCCGACTCTGGAGCGAGATGCTCCGCGAACCCCGCTTCGACTCGGCCCAGGTCGAGCTCTGGCGCGGCGCGGAAATGGAGCGCGTCCGGCGGCGGCGCGACGACCCCGCCTCCCTCGCATTCAGCCGCTTCAACCGAATCATGTATGGCGACCACCCCGTCGGCTGGGAAATGTCCCCCGCGGACCTCGAATCCGGCGACCTCGCCGAAGAGCGGTTGCGATTCGTGCACCGGGCGGTGATCTGCCCCGAGAACATGGTGCTGGGCGTTGCCGGAGACGTCGAGTGGAACCGGGTGTCCCCGCTGCTCGACGAGATGCTGGCGGCGTGGCCCTCCTGCTCGGGCAACCTCCAGGACGACCCCGTCCCGGAGATCCGTACCGAAGCCGGTGTGTTCGTGATCCACAAGGAGATCGAACAGAGCGTGGTGGTCCTCGCCCACTCCTCCCGCCTGAGGCAGGGCGACACCCCGGGCTACTTCGCCTCCCGGATCGGGAACTCGATCCTGGGCGCGTCGGGGCTCTCCAGCCGCCTCGCAATCGAGGTGCGGACCCGGGAAGGGCTCGCCTACGGGGCTTCCTCTCTGTGGACCACGTCCCGCCGCAACGACGGGCTGGTGGGCGCGCTCACGCGCACCAGGCCCGAGACGACGATGGCGGCTGCCCGGCTCCTCCTGGGGGCGCTCGATTCCATGCGAACGGCCCCGCCTTCGCAGCCGGAGGTCACGCATGCCATCGATGAAGTCGTGAACGGGTTCGTATTCAACTTCCGCACCCCGTTCCAGGTCATCGCCCGCGGGATGGCGTACCAGAGCCTGGATCTTCCCGCGGACTGGCTGGAACGGTATATGGACGGAATCCAGGCCGTGACGCCCCGGACCGTCCTGGAGGTCTTCCGGTCCGAGGTGGACCCGGCCCGCATGACGATCCTGCTCGTTGGCGACACCACGCGCTTCGACGGGTCGCCGTCGGAGCTGGGCCGGGTAACCGTGTTGGACGCCGACCCCCCGCCCGGTGTCAGCGACTCTTCACCGCCACGTGGATCGCCGCGATCCCCGCACTCACCAGGAACCAGTTGACGGTGCCGAAGCCGGCCTGCCGCAGAAGCCGCGCCAGGACTTTCGGGCCGGGAAAGCCCTTAACCGACCGTGGAAGGTAGGTGTAGGCCCACGGGTGGCCCGAGACGATCCTGCCCACGCGTGGCAGGATCTGATTGAAGTACAGCATGTAGGCCGCCCGGACGAATCTCCGCGGTGGCACCGTGAATTCCAGGATCACCAGCCGCCCGCCCGGCTGCAGCACCCGGTGGAGCTCACGAAAACCCGCCAGAGGCTCCGAGAGGTTGCGGACGCCGAAGCCTACGGTGGCGCCGGAAAACGACCCGCTCGCGAAGGGAAGGCGCTGGGTGTCACCGCACACCGGGCTCACCGGCGCCCGGCGGATCTTGGGCAGCCCGTGAGCGAGCATCGGGAAGGCGAAGTCGGCCCCGACCACTCTGCCGCGGAATCCCGGCCGCTCCGTGAGTTCCATGGCCAGATCGAAGGTGCCCGCGCAGGCGTCCAGGTAGGTCCCTGCGACGGCGCGATCCCATCCGAGCTCGCCGATTGCCCGCTGGCGCCATCGCCTGTCGATATTCAGGCTGAGCACATGGTTGAGCAGATCGTAGCGGGGCGCAATCTCGCTGAACAGCGTCCTCACCTGTGTGGCGCGCGCACCGCCACTGGCCGGCTCCGCTTCCCGGCAGGCCGTCAAGGCGTCACCTTCCTTCGTGCCAGAGTGGATTTCCCGTGGGGCCGAAAGGTAGACTGGCTGGCGGACCGCTCCAATGGGTAACGGGGTTCAATGATGAGTGGCGCGTGTTGAACCGTATCCGGTAGTCCGGCCCTGCCGGCCATTGCCCACCACTGGATCACAGTCCTCGGCCGCCTTTACGGAAGAGCCCGAAAGACCCGCCGACCATTGGAAAACCAGACTCCCGACGACAGGACGCTGGCCGCCCAGGCCGCGGAGGGCCGCCAAAGGGCTTTCCGGGAACTGCTTCGCCGGTACGAGAGGCCCGTCTTCTCCCTGATCTACCGCATGGTCCGTGACCGCGGTCTCGCCGAGGATCTGGCACAGGAGGCATTCATCCGGGCCTTCAATGCGATCGCCAGCTACAACCCGGGCTACAAGTTCTCGAGCTGGATCTTCAAGATCGCCCACAACCTCACCATCGACCATCTGCGCAAGAAGAGAATCGACACGATTTCCCTGGACGGTTCTCCCCACGCGCTGACGGAAGAAGCGCAGGCCAGGACCCGGCCGATCGTGGAGTCGCCCGATGAACGCCCCGACGCCTACGTCGAGAACCTGGAGCTGGGAAGCCAGATCGAATCCGCCATCGGCAAGTTGCGACCCGAGTACCGGACGGTCACCCTGTTGCGCCATGTGGAAGGGTACTCGTACAAGGAGATCGCGGAGATCATGGAGTTGCCGCTGGGGACCGTGAAGACCTACATCCACAGGGCACGTCTGGAACTGAAAGAGGCGTTGGCCCACCTTGAAGCGTCACGGTAGCCATTCCCCTGAAACCGCGGAAATCCCGGATGCGTAGTGGACGGCAACCATGGAGGAGCAATCAAGTGAAACGGACGGACCGGACACCCGGGGCGCTGGACCCGTGGACGAGGCGCATGTTCTCGTACCTCGACGGCGAGTTGGGACCCGCCGAGCAGGCCCTGTTCGAGCGGGAGACTGCCGCCGACCCCGTGAGATCCGCCCGGACCGAGGCGTTCCGCTCGCTGCAGTCCACCCTCGACGAGCTGGCCGCGTTCGCGCCGTCGCATGACTTCGCTGTTCGCGTGATGGCTGCTCTGCAAGCGCGGCGGTCCTTGTGGACACGGATGTTCGCGTGGCTGGACGGCAACGCGGTCCCGGCCGCTCCGAATGTGCTGGCAAACCTCCTGGACGAAGGGCTTTCCCGAGGACAGGCCCGGACTCTTTCCGCTTTTCTGGCGCGGGATCCGGAAGCCGCCGCCGCCCTGGTATCCTGGCGAAGGCTCTGCCACCGGCTCGACCACCTTGCCGGGTTCGCTCCGTCTGCGGACTTTGCCGGCCGCGTCATGGCAAACGTGAAGGCGGCTCCCGCTTCTGTTCGTCGCCGTGACACACTCACCGACCGGCTCCGCGCCCTTTGGCCCCGCCGCGGAAACCGGCTGGCAGCGGCGTCGGGAATCGCCTTCGGGCCAACTGCCCTGGCCGGTGTCACCGCCTACATGCTGGTCAGCGGCAATCCGCTGGTCACCGCGTCCAACGTGGCCAGCTTCGTGTGGACGAAGCTCTCCACGGCGATGTCCGGGCTGGTCGAGGCGGCATTCAGCGGCCCATCGGGCAGCGCGTTTGGTATTCTCGATGTTCTGGCCGCACCGCCGCCCGTGCTGGTGGCCGGCCTGGTCCTGTTCGGAGGACTCACGCTTGTTTCGGGCTGGGTCCTGTACAAGAACGTTGTCAAGGTCTCGGAGTTGAAGAGCCGATATGTCCCAGCCTAGCCATCTCAAAACGGGAATCGCCGTCTCCGCGGGGGCAGCACTGCTGCTCGCCGCCCCGGCAACCCGCGCGCAGGAACGCGCCATCGTCTCCAATCAGGTGGAGGTCGCCAACAACGCCGCGTCGCTCCACCTCGAATTGTCCGATGGCGAAGCTCTTGCGGTCACCCTCGCCGACGGTGTGGCCACCGTGAACGGAGAGGTGCTGGGGACATACGAGCCCGGTGGCCCCGTGGACCGGTCGTGGCGCGATCTCCTCGCCGACATCCTGACACTGACCAATGGCCCGCTCGCCCGGGAGCTCGGTGAATGGGACCCGGATACGGATCGCGGCGGGGCCGGGACGGGCCTTCTCCGCCAGCTCGATTTGGCGCTCGAAGGCGCGATCACCGGCGCGGAGGTGGAGAGGCCCCGGGCCAGAGATCCGGAGCGGCTGCAGAACCTGCTCGAGGTAATTGCCCGGAACGACAACATCCAGGGGCTGGGAGAGGCTCTCGACGATGTGGACCTCGAATCTCTCAGCATCTGGCTGCATGAGGACCACACGATACCCGCGGAAGTGACGGTGATGGGAGACGTTCTCCTGGCCGGGGGCCGTCTCGATGTGCGCGGACGGGTGCGCGGCGACGTAATCGTCCTCGACGGAGATCTCACCCTGTCGGCGGAGGGCTCGATCGCAGGCGATGTCAGGCTTATCGAGGCCGAGTTGGATCGCGACGGCGGGACCATCGAGGGCAGGGTCGTCGATGTGTCCCGGGAACTGCGCATGGAGGAGGCGCAGGTCCGCGACAGGATCCGCGAGGAGCTGCAGCGCGAACTTGGTCGCGTGAGCAGCTCACGCGGCCAGGGCCGGGGCTTCTTCTCGAGAGTCGGCCGCGCCGCGGGCGGCATTCTGGAGTCCGTGCTGACCTTCCTGGTGGTGGGCGTCCTCACCCTGGTTCTGACCCGCTTCTGGGGAGAGCGCCTGGGAGTGGTCACCAGGGCGGTCGGACATCAACCGGGCCGGAGTGCGGTCGTCGGACTCGCGGGTGGTTTCGTGGCCTTGCCCGTCTATATCTGCGGCACGCTGGTTCTCGCGATCTCGATTGTGGGCATCCCCGTGCTGTTGGCCTGGGTGCCGTTCTTCCCGGTGGTGGTGGCCGTCGCAGGGTTCATGGGATACCTGGGCGTGAGCCATCACGTGGGAAGCTGGGTGCTCGACAGGGAAATTCCCTGGCTCGCCTGGGTCGACCGCAACCACGACACTCATGTAAGGCTGGTGGGAGTGGCGGCGATGTTGGCGCCCTTCTTGATCGCAAGCACTGTCCGGGTGCTCCCCCTGCTGGGGTGGTTCGGCGGACTCATTGCGGCACTCGGTACCGTCGTGGGCGTTCTGGCAACGGTCACGGGGCTCGGCGCAGTCATCATGACCCGCGGTGGCAGTCGTCCGGCAGGCTGGAGCTACGCGTTCGACGACGACGAATTCGAATCCGCCGCCTGGTCCTCTGCCGGTTACCGCGCCGATCCCGCGGCTGGCGGCGAGGACGGCGGACCGGGAGGCGCGGCCCCGGACGACGTAGCGAATGATTCCGGGCAAGACGAGGACGGGAGCGACGCCCCATGATCCGGCATGCCGCTTCCGCCGCGTTGCTCGCCGTCGCGCTTGGCACCTCCGTGCAGCTTCACGCGCAGAGCTGGAAGACCGTCACCTCTTCCCGGCAGGTCACTGACGAGGACCACCTCCGCGTGCGCGTCAGCTACGGAGCCGGAGTACTCGAACTCCGCCGCGCGGAATCGGGCTCGCTCTATCGGACCTTTTTTCGTTTTGACGAGGAGACGGCGGTACCCCGGACGGAGTATCACCCCGGAACCCTGAACGTCGACCTCTCCAGGCGGGAAAACCGGGGCCTCAACTTCGGCAACCGGTCGTCCGAGGCATCGCTCGATCTGGAACTCTCCACGGAAGTCCCTCTGGACATCCAACTGGATTTTGGAGCCGGACGCGCCGAACTGGATCTGACCGGGCTGGCCATGCGAGAGCTGGAAGTGAACACCGGGGCATCCGAGTCGGTTGTGTACATCGACGAGGTCAACCCGGAACAGATGGAGTCGGCTTCGATCAGCGTGGGGGCCGCCGATCTCAGGGTGCGGGGGCTCGGCAACCTGAACGCCGAGGAGGTAGAGATCAGGGCCGGCCTTGGTTCGGTAGTGCTGGGACTCGACGGCGAGTGGCCGCGAGACGGGTTTCTCGTCGTCGAAATGGGGTTGGGCGCTTTGGAGATACGTGTTCCGGAGTCGCTGGGCGTGAGGATCCAGCACCGAAAGTCGATCCTGTCCTCGATCGATGCCGAGGGAATGGTAAAGGACGGAAACGTGTACCGTTCGGTCAATTGGGACAGCGCCGAGCGCCACGTGGAGATCGACATTTCCGCTGCCCTTGGAAGCATCGATCTGGTCTGGATCAACTGATCCGGTTCATGGCCACAGGGGTGACAATCATCGGGAGTCGTTACACTTATTATTATTGGAGAGCGGTTTTCTCACGCGGTTCAGCACGGGTCCCGGACCTCGGACCCGGGCATGGGGTACAGGAGGAACTATGATCGGAGCACTGTTGACATTCCTGGCCATGGGCATTGTCAGCATCGTTGTGATCTGGATCGTCCTCTCCGTGGTGGGCTCGATCCTGGGACTGACGCTGGGAATCGCCGGTTTTCTGCTCTTCAAGGTTGCGCCGGTGATGTTCGTAGGGTGGGTCGTCCTCAAGCTGCTCGCGAAGGTTCGCAGCAAGCCTGGCATTCTGTCGACCGCCGACCGCCAATGGCTGGAGGGCGAGTAGCCGAAGCCCGCGTCGGACTTGTCTGGCTGCTTACGCCCGCGGCGGCAAACCGCTCAAGGTGGCGAGCAGTTTCTCCCCGATGTCGGCCAGCGAAGTACCGGCCGCCGAGCCCGGATCCGACAATACGGTAGGTCTTCCTTCATCCCCCGCCTTTCGCACGGCCAGGTCGAGCGGGATCCTGCCCAGGAACGGCACCGAGAGCTCCCGGGCCAACTCTTCTCCACCGCCGCGCCCGAAGAGATCCACCACGTCCTCGGTGCCCGGGATCCGGAACCCGCACATGTTCTCCACGATCCCGACCACCCGCGTGTTGACGCGCTCGAACATCTTCACACCGCGGCGCACGTCGCCGGTCGCAACCTTTTGCGGCGTGGTCACCATCAGTGCTCCGTCCAGGTCGACGGTCTGGACCAGTGACAGCTGGGCGTCCCCGGTACCGGGAGGCATGTCCACGATCATCAGATCGAGGCTGCCCCACGCCACCTGCTCCATGAACTGCTTGAGGACGCCGGCGATCAGAGGCCCGCGCATGATCGCGGGCTGTTCGCGCTCGAGCAGAAACCCGAGGCTCATGAGGCGAACGCCGTGCGACTCCAGCGGCACGATCATCTCCGATCCCTTTTCTCCGGTCACCGCCGGGCGCCGCTCTTCGCCGAACATGACGGGGATGTTCGGCCCGTAGATGTCGGCGTCCATCAGGCCCGCGGCAAGCCCACGTGACGCGGCGTAGGCCGCCAGGTTTGTCGCGACCATCGATTTGCCGACGCCCCCCTTGCCCGAACTGACGGCCACGATGCGCTTCACGCCCGCGAGGATCCCGGGTTTCGGGGTCGGCGCCGGAACGGACCCGGGCTGCAGACCGGGTTTGCGAGGGGCAGAGCCCGGCGCGGGCTGGCTCCCGTCGGGGGGTGTCGCCGCGGGGGGCGTCTGGGGGAGCTGCACGTTCACCTTGACTCCCGTAACGCCCTTCACCGTCTCGGCGGCGGCCCGCGCCCGTCGCACCAGGGCCCCGGGGTCGCCACGACGCAGCGAGAACACGAAACGCGCCTTGCCGGCGGGGTCGACGGTCAGACCGGCAACCTGACCGCCGGCAACGACATCCTTGCCGGTCACCGGGTTGACCACCCGGGTCAGCGCACGGGTGACGGCATCAACGAGTCCATTCTTGCTCATGGCCGGCTCAATTGGCTTCGACGGTCAGCACCTCGGGCACGGAAGCCCTGAGCCGCTGTTCGATCCCCTCCTTCAGTGTCAACATGGAAATGGGGCACGCTTCGCACGCGCCCATCAACCGAACAATCACCCTGCCCTGATCCTCGTCCCACCCCACCAGCTCGACATCGCCCCCATCGGAACGAATCGCTGGACGAATCGATGCGAGAACCGTTTCGATCCGATCTCTGGTGCCCATTCTCCGTCCAAAAGACTGACGCGATTCGAACCGGTCCCCTTGGCCGGGTCCGTACAACCACAGGAAGCTACCGCGGGGGCTTTCACAGCGTCAACCGGGAGGCCACCGGTTGCGTACTTCGCCGGGCCGGGTGAAATTGCGTGCGCTTCCGGCTTGGCCGACAGCCGGAAGGACCGCACTCGAACCGGGCCTTCCCGGCTCCGCACACCCGTCCGGTGACGGGTGCGCGGGCGGAGGCGACCCGCTGCGGCGCCTGCTCCCGCAGGTTCGGGTGCTCCCGCCAACCGACAGACCTGGGAAGAACCGAATGTCCGCAAGATTCCGTGTGCCGGCGCCCGTCAACGAACCCGTGCTCTCCTACGCTCCCGGGACGCAGGAGCGAGACGAGTTGAAAGCCGCTCTGAGAAGGATTTCCAGCCAGGACGCGGACATTCCGGTCATCATCGGAGGAGAAGAGATCCGCACGGGAAAGACCCACGCGATCCATGCGCCGCACGACCACGAATTGAGCCTCGGGGTCTGGCACGAGGCCGGAGCCGAGGAGGCGCGCCGGGCCATCGCGAACACCCTGGAAGCGCGCCGGGACTGGGCTTCCTGGCCATGGGAGGACCGCGCCGCGGTCTTCCTGAAGGCGGCCGAGCTCCTCTCGACGACGTGGCGCTCCACACTCAACGCCGCAACCATGCTCGGCCAAAGCAAGACCGCCTTCCAGTCGGAGATCGACGCGGCTTGCGAGATCATCGACTTCTACCGCTTCGGTGCCCACTTCGCCGATCAGATCTTCTCTCAGCAACCGGTGTCCGACAAGGGAATCTGGAACCGGATCGAGTACAGGCCGCTGGAAGGCTTCGTCTACGCGGTGAGCCCCTTCAACTTCACGGCCATCGGGGCGAACCTGGCAGGCACTCCGGCGATGGTGGGATGCGGCGTACTGTGGAAGCCGTCCAAGCACGCCGTCCTTTCGGGGTACTGCACGTACAAGCTCCTTGAAGAAGCGGGGCTTCCCCCGGGAGTCATCAACTTCGTGCCGGGAAACCCCGTCGAGGTGACGAACGTGGCCATGGCGCACCCCGACTTCGCCGGGCTGCACTTCACCGGGTCGACGGGCGTGTTCCAGTCGCTCTGGACGACCGTGGGGAAGAACATCGCCCGCTACCGCTCGTATCCGCGGCTGGTGGGAGAGACCGGAGGCAAGGACTTCATCGTCGCGCATCCTTCGGCCGATCGCGCGGCGCTCCGCACCGCGATCGTGCGTGGCTCTTTCGAGTACCAGGGGCAGAAGTGTTCGGCAGCGTCGAGGGCGTACATCCCGCAGTCGGTCTGGCGCGACATCAGGGATGACCTCGTCGAGGAGACCAACGGGTTGTCCATGGGAGATCCCGCGGACTTCCGCAACTTCGTCAACGCTGTGATCGACCGGGGCGCGTTCGATAGCATCACCGGGTACATCGACCGCGCCGCCGCGAGCACGGACGCGGAGGTGATCGCCGGGGGCGAATACTCGGACCGGGACGGCTTCTTCATCCGTCCCACCATCGTCCATGCGAAGAACCCCGACCACGAGACCATGTGCGACGAGATCTTCGGCCCGGTCATGTCGATCCACGTGTACCCCGACAACGCCTGGTCCGAAACGCTGGACATGGTCGACGCCACGTCGCCGTATGCGCTCACCGGGGCGGTCTTTTCGCAGGATCGCGCTGCGGTGCGCGAAGCGTTCGAACGCCTGCGCAACGCGGCCGGGAACTTCTACATCAACGACAAGCCGACCGGGGCGGTGGTGGGACAGCAGCCCTTCGGTGGTGCGAGGGCTTCGGGAACGAACGACAAGGCCGGATCCCAGTTCAATGTCATCAGGTGGCTGTCTCCCCGGACGATCAAGGAGACCTTCTCGCCGCCGACGAATGTCGAGTACCCCTTCATGGCGGCCGAGTAGCAGGGAGCGTCGAAGGTTACACGGCGCTGGCGACGGCCGCCGCGAAATCGGCCTTGAGGTCCTCCAGGTCTTCGAGGCCGACCGAGATGCGCACGAATCCGTCGGGGATCCCCAGGTCCTCCCGGGCCGCACGACTCAGATCGGCGTGCGACGTGTGGCGTGGCTGTGAGACCAGCGTCTCGACCCCTCCCAGTGAAGGGGCGGCCGCAGCAAGGGTGAGGTTGGAGCAGAAGCGATCGGCGGCCCCGGCCCCGCCCTCGAGGACGATGGACACCATGCCGCCGAAGCCGCGGAGCATCCGGGCCGCGCATTCGTGATCCGGGTGGTCCGGCAGGCCCGGGTGGACAACCTCGCTCACTCCATCGACGCCGGTGAACCATTCGGCGAGAGCCTGCGCCGTGCGATTGTGCCGGTCCATCCTGGCCGGGAGCGTGCGGATGCCGCGCTCGAGAAGCCATGCCGCCTGGGGATCGATCGAGCCCCCGTACAGCTTCATCATCTTCGCGACGCGATCGATCAGCGCGGCGCTCCCCGCGACCGCGCCCGCGATCAGGTCGGAATGACCGCCGAGGTACTTGGTGGCCGAGTGAATCACCGCGTCCACGCCGTGGTCGGCGGCGCGAATGTTGATGGGTGTGGCGAACGTCATGTCCGCCGCGAGGAGCGCACCGGCGGATGAGGCGGCGTCCCGCGCCGGTCCGATGTCGAAGACGCGCAGGGTGGGGTTCGTGGGCAGTTCGATGAGAACGACCCGGGTGCGCGGGGTCAGAGCCGCGCCCCACGCGTCGGGATCGCCGGGATCGACGAAGGTGGTGACGATGCCCCGGCGGGGCAGCTCGCCCGAGAGCAGCGCGTGGGTGGCCCCGTAGAGGTGGCGGCTGGCGACGATGTGGTCCCCCGCGCCGGTGGCCGAGAGGAGCGTCATGGAGATCGCCGCCATGCCGCTCGCCAGGGCAAGGGCGGCCTCCGTCCCCTCGAGCGCGGCGATCTTCGCCGCAACCGAGAGCTGGTTCGGATTGTTCCCGTAGCGGCTGTAGAGCAGATCCGTGCCGTCGTCGGGACCGGCCCAATGGAAGGTGGAGCTCCGTACGATCGGTGCCACCACCGGCTGGCCCGGACGGGCGTCGGGATGTCCCGCGTGAACCGCCTCCGTAGCCGCCCCGCGCGCAGTGTTCACCTTCTCCTGCCGGGTGATCGTCATCTTGCTTCCCCATGGTTGTCGTTTGTCATTGTGCGCGCCAACGCGCTCAGTGACGCGGCGCTTCCGTCGCCGGCCTGATGCGCCAGTCGCCTCGCAGCCAGCCGCTCCAGCACGGTCTCCCCCCGGTCCCCCAAAGCCGACTCGAAATCTCCGGGGAGGATCCGCTCCCTGTGCTCCAGCGTGGACCATGCGGCGCGTTCCTCGGGCGACGCCGGGCCGAGAAGGCGAAAGCGACCATCACCGAAGTCGCATACGGCGGCCAGCCCGTGCCGCCCCAGGACTTCCTCGACGGCGTGGCCGTGAAGGTCCCCGACGGTGCGAAAGAGAAAAAAGGTGTCGCCTGGACGATCGGGCTCCAGGTATCGCAGGAGGAGCTTTGCCACCACCTCGTCGGCGCAGCTGAAGTCGAGGATCCGGACCCGGGTGAGGTCGATGAGGGCGACCGAGAGCGATCGGGCCATGTGCACGAGCCGGGCCTCGATCGCCTCGCGCACGGCTCTGCCGGTCGGCCGCGTCACGAGGTTTGGACGCCGGGACGACACCGTGCCGCGCGCGATCGCGGCGACGTCGATGCTCAGTGGCCGGGTCCGTGCGGATCGCTCGCGGCCGCGAGACGGTTCAGTCATTGAGCCGCTGCGGGAGGATGATGTTGATCTGCGCCCCGGGAAAGCGGCGAAGTCCCTCTTCCACCGGTGGAGTGCGGCTCCAGGACGGGGCATCGGCGATTCGCGCGGTTCCGCTTCGGACCGACAGCAGACCCTGCCAGCGCGCAACCTGTTTCCGGATCTGCTGAATCCCCTGCCCCCTCCCGGTGTCCGGGAAACGTGTCAGGCCGAGAAGGAACGCCGCCTCCAGCGCGGTGACATCCCCCCACCGATCCCCGAAGCGCGCGGAATGTTCCTCGGCGAGGGAGGCTCGGAAGCCCCGTCCAAGGTCGGAGACGGCGATCACCGCCACATGGCGCCCCAAACGTTTGGTCCAGTTGTACGATTGCGCGGCGACCCAGCCGGGCGCCTCCGCGTGTTCGATGATGTTCTGACAGACTTCGGAGAGGATCACCGAAAACTGGACGACGGCCGCCGCAGGGTAGCGCAGCGTTCGCGACAAGATGGCCCCCGCTCGCGACTGGACCCTGTCAACCACCTCGTGCACGTCCGAATTCGTGGTGATCGACGTAATCTCCAGCAGCACATCCGAGCCGCGCACCCGACGGCGTCCGGACCGGGCAGAAGGTGGCTGAAAAATCTCGGCGCCGGCCCGCGCGAACCCCATTCGATCGAGGTAGCCGGTGACGTCCGACCCCGCGGGAAGCGATATCCTTGGCACCCCCCCGTTGTCCCGTACGACCTTGCCGGCCGCGAGAAGGGCCAGCATGCCGTTGGGGTCGATCCAGCGCAGCCTTCGGGCATCGAAGAGAACCGGCCCGGAGACGTCAACGTCCATCCTGGCCAGCAATACCTCTATGGTGCCGTAGTCGAGAGACGCCGGGACCTCGATGACCCGCATGTCAGACGACGCTTCCCGGGGTGGCCGCATCCCTGGTGGGTGGGTGTCTCATGGCCGCACACGGGCCGACAGGAATCTGCGAAACTCCTCTGCACCGCTGCAGCCGAGTTTGCTCCGTGCCATCGTGTGGGCGCGCTCGGCGGACGTGCGCCCATCGAGCCCGGCCAGGATACCCGCGAAGCAGGTGGCGCCCCAGACGTCACCGCAGCCGGTGGGGTCACCGGGCGCAGCCCCGCCCCGGACGGGTATCCGCTCACGGTGTACCGCGCCTCGCGCAGCACCCGTGCTCAGGAGATCCACCCCTTCCGCGCCCCGGGTCACGATGATCGTCTCGACACGTCCGTCCAGGACTCTCTCGGCGACCGCCCATGGATCGCCGTCACCACGTGCGAACAGCGCAAACTCTTCCTGGTTCATCTGAAGGGCGTCGAAACACCCGGCCCAATCCTCACAGGAGGGAAGATAACGTGGTGTCCGCCGCCCGTCGCTCTCGCGGTTCAGGAAGAGGGAGTGCAGGTCCGCGTACGAGGGACCCCTCAACCGGCCCCGAACGACCCGCGCGCCTTCCAGCGTCAATTCCCGGCCCGAGATGAAGTTGGCATAGAGGGCGTCGAACTCCGGCATGATCGCCGCCACTTCCGCCGGCGACCAGCCCGGGACGCCTCCACGGAGGATTTCCAGGCGCTCCGCGGGATCGACGTAGATCAGCTCCACGCGGTTGTTGGTCTCCGAAACCACGTGCACGAACCGCATGTCCCAGGTCCCCGGATAAGACCCGAGACAGGCCATCGCCTCGTCGGCCAGGTCCCTTCCGACCTTGATCATGGGGGCAACGACCCAGCCGGCCGGCAGGACTTCCTCGAAAGCCGCGAGTGCGTACGCAATCCCGCCCCACGCCTCTACCTTTTCGCGGGTGCCGGGGTGGCGAATCGTGTCCCATACGAGGGTTCCCAATACGCCCAGGCGCCTGCGAACCGGGCCGGTCCCGATGTCGGCATCGACGAGCCGGCGCGGCCGGCCGGCCGTCATGACCTCTCGTCGTCCAGCTGCAACACCGCCATGAACGCCTCCTGCGGGATCTCCACCGATCCGACCTGCTTCATTCGCCGCTTCCCCTCGCGCTGCCGCTCAAGAAGCTTGCGCTTGCGGGTGATGTCACCACCGTAGCACTTGGCCGTCACATTCTTGCGTACAGGCTTGATCGTCTGGCGTGCGATGATCTGTCCCCCTATCGCGGCCTGAAGCGCGACCTCGAACTGTTGCCGGGGGATCAGCTGTTTGAGCTTTCTGACCAGCGCGAGGCCGTGGCGGTATGCGTTGTCGCGGTGCAGGATCACCGAGAAGGCGTCGACCGGCTCGCGGTTGACCATCACGTCGAGCTTCACCAGATCCCCGGCGCGGTACTCGTGCAGTTCGTATTCGAGCCCCGCATGTCCCTTCGTTCCCCCCTTGAGCCGACCGTAGAAGTCCAGGACGATCTCGGCGAGGGGGAGTTCAAAATCCATTTCGACCCTGCGCGGATCGAGATAGCTCATACCCTTGAACACGCCGCGCCGCTCGTGGCAGAGTTTCTGCACGTTCCCGATATAGGCCGCCGGCATGACGATGCGGGCCAGAACGACCGGCTCGGCCACCGAATCCACCAACGCCCGGTCGGGAAGATCGGTCGGGTTCTCGATCGAGAGCACGGTGCCGTCGGCGAGGGCGACTCTGTATTTCACATTGGGCACGGTGGTGATCAGCTTGACCCCGAACTCGCGATCGAGGCGCTCCTGCACGATCTCCATGTGGAGCAGGCCGAGGAACCCGCACCGGAAGCCGAAACCCAGGGCCCTGGACGTCTCGGGCTCGAAGTGCAGCGAGGCGTCGTTGAGCCGCAGTCGGTCGAGGGCGTCCCTCAGCTCCTCGTAGTCGTCCGCGTCCGACGGATAGAGTCCGGCGAACACCATCGGCTTCGCCTCCTTGTACCCCGGAAGCAGATCTACGGCCGGATCGGCGGCGTCGAGCACGGTGTCCCCGACCCTGGTGTCCGCAACAGCCTTGATCGCCGCCACCAGGTACCCCACCTCACCCGGACCCAGCGACTTCGCGGGCACCCGGCCAAGGCGAAGGTGCCCGACCTCCGTGACCTCGTAGCGGGCGTCCACAGCCCCGAAAGTGATGGACATGCCGGAGCGAAGCGTCCCGTCGACGATACGGATGCTTGGGACGGCACCGAGATACTGGTCGTAGTACGAGTCGAAGATGAGCGCTCTCAGCGGAGCGGCGGCGTTCCCTTCGGGTGGCGGGATCCTGTCGACGACGGCGTCCAGTATTGCTCCAATACCCGACCCCTCCTTTGCGGACGCCTCCAGGATCTCCTCCGGGTCGATGCCCATGAGCTCGGCCACCTCATGGCGCCGCTGCTCCGGTTCCGCTCCGGGGAGATCGATCTTGTTGAGGACGGGGACGATTTCCAGATCGGCGTCGAGGGCCAGAAAAAGGTTGGACAGCGTCTGGGCCTGAATCCCCTGCGTCGCGTCAACCACCAGAATCGCCCCTTCGCAGGCGGCAAGCGACCGGGAGACCTCGTATGTGAAGTCCACGTGGCCAGGGGTGTCGATCAGGTTAAAGGTAAAATCGCTGCCGTCGGCGCGGTGATGGGACATGCGCACGGCGTGCAGCTTGATCGTGATTCCCCGCTCGCGTTCAAGCTCGTTGGAATCGAGTACCTGGTCCCTCATCTGCCGGCTGCTCAGCGTGGCGGTGGCTTCGAGAAGCCGATCGGCGAGGGTGGATTTGCCGTGATCGATGTGCGCGATGATGCAGAAGTTGCGAATGAAGTCGATCTGCATGCAAAAAGGGCCCGATTCCTTTGGACGGGGACGGCCGGCACAAGCTCCGCACGAGTCTGCCGACGGCATCGAGACTCGGCGTACGAAACTAACGGGACCGATTTTGGCGGGTCAATTCCGGCAATGTTTCTTGACTGGATGTGACCACCACCCACAAGATTAGGTGGAACAGGTTTTTGTTGTCGGACTTAGACATGGAGACGAAATGATCGCGCGCACCCGGATCAATGGTTTGCTGGTTCTGACGGTCATGAGCCTGATTTTGACGTGGTCGGCGAGACCGGCAGCGGCTCAGGCAACCGGTACGATCACGGGCACCGTGGTCGACGCGGAGACCGGCGAGCCCCTGGTGGGCGCTCAAGTCAGTCTGCCTGCGCTGGGCACTGGCGTGCTTTCACGGGAGGCGGGCCGGTTTGTGCTGCTCGGGGTGCCCGCCGGGACCCACGAACTCCGGGTCGAGATGATTGGGCATCTGGCGATTTCCACGAACGTCACGGTGAGCGAGGGCGAGGCCGCGCTCGTCGAACTCAGGATGGAACACTCGGTCCTTCACCTGCACGAGATTGTCGTAACCGGCACTGCGTTCGCGGAGTCTCCCACCGAACTGCCCTATGCGATAGCCGTCGCCGGGCGGAGAACACTGGCGGAACAGGGGTCGCCGCAAGCAGTGGATTTCTTCCGGAGCCTCGGGGCTTCGGCGGGCGTTCTCGGGGAGCGGCAGAGCTGGTACAGCACACGTCCGACCGCGGCTGTTCCCGAGACGGTGGCAAGCGTCAATCTGCGGGGGCTGGGCGCGTCCCGCACCCTGGTTCTGTTCAACGGGCGGCGCCAGGTATATGTTCCGGCGCGCTTGGCCGGAGGCCGTTTCGTGGACGTGAACGCCGTGCCGTCGATCGCGCTGGACCGGATCGAAGTGCTCAAGGAGGGCGCGTCGGCCGTCTACGGCTCCGATGCCGTTGCAGGTGTCGCGAATTTCCTGACCCGTGGCGACTTCGAAGGCTTCGAAATCGACGTCGCGCATGACTACTACGCCGATGCGGGTGACAGCAATGCGGGCGCGATCTGGGGCCGCCATTTCTCCGAGAGCGCCCACCTGGTGGTTTCCGGGGAGGTGCTCGTCCAGCAGGAATTGACCCCGGAGGAACGGGACTGGTCCCTTCGCAACTTCACGTCCGGGGGCGGCGCCTGGTCCTACACCGGGAATCCGGGAGCGTTTCTCATGCCCAGGCTCACAGGCGGCGAGAGCAGGGCAGACTTTGTCGCTGCGCTCTCGGACGCCCAGTTCGGTGGCTGGGGCGGTGTCTTCGTCGACCCCCAATGCGTGGCCTTCGGGGGCCACATGGAGGGCGAGACCTGCCGTTTCCGGTACCAGCCGTGGGACAACCTGATCCAGGCAAACCGGCTCGCCCGTTTCTTTGCGGAGGCGCACGGCGACCTGGGCGAGACGTCGAGGTATCGCATCGAGGCGCTGTGGTCGCAGGCATCCACCCCCAGCTGGGTCACGACCCCCTCCTTCCCGCCGATCTCGCCCTACAACGGAGCCCAGGTGATCGAGCCGGGCAACCCCGGCAGGCAGGAGTTCTGCCGCTCGTATGGACAGAGCGCCGGGTTCTCCACTACGGAAGGGTGTCTGGAGGACAACTGGTACTTCTATGGCCGCCTGGTCGGGAACAGCGGCCCCGGACGGGAACTCAGACGCGACTCGCGCACACAGCGAATCGCGGCCACGCTGGAGCGCGACATCGAGGCCTTCGGGGGCCGGGACGCGACCCTGGAGTTCGCAACCAGCTACTCCCGGGCTTCGGGCAACGTCAACCTTCCCGCCGAATATGCCTACAGGAAGTTCCTTGCGTTCCGGGGCTTCGGAGGCCCGAACTGCGGCGTGTCCGTGGTCGCGGATCCGTCGAGTTACTCCGGGATGGCACTAGGAGCCCTGAACGGTGCAACGGCCGGACAGGGCAACTGCATGTATTACAACCCCTTCAGCAACGCGCACCAGTATTCGGTGCAGCCCGGCGCACGCTACCAGGACCAGCCCAATCCGGACTACGCCGCGGGATTGGGGAACAGTCCCGATCTCATCGACTGGATCAACGAGGAAGTCAACCTCGACAACGTGGCCAACCTCTTTGTCGTGGACGCCCTGTTCAAGGGTGAACTGGTGGAGGACATCGCCAACTTCGCAGTCGGCTACCAGTTCCGTCGTCTGGACGTGTCGGCCACCCCCAACCGCCCAGGGGACCTGTCGGTCAATCCCTGTCCCGTTCCAGGAGACCGGAGCTGCCTGGAGAAGGCCGGCGCCTTCACCTTCACCACGGGATTCTACGACTATCACGACTCACAGCTCGTCCACCGGCTCTTCGCCGAGGTACCCCTGGAGCTGTCGGAGCGGGTCCGGGCCCACGTTGCCGCCAACTATGAGACCCACGAACTCGTCAGCAGCTTCGACCCCAAGGTCGCCGTACGCATCCAGGTGGCCGACCCGTTGGCGTTGCGCGCGTCGCTGCAAACCACCTTCCGCACTCCCTCGGTGGACGACCTCAACGAGGACCAGTCCACCTCGCTGGAGTATGTGTCCGAAGCCGGGATCTACAAGGCGCTGGACAGCTACGGGAACAGCCAGCTGGAGCCCGAACGGGCCGTGACCTACAACCTCGGAGTTACCCTCGAGCTCCCGCGCGTGCGGGCATCGCTCGACTACTGGGACTACGATTTCAAGGACGTCATCGACGTCGTGCCGTTCTCCGGCATCACCCGCCTGTACAACATGGGCGGGGCCTCACGGGTCGCCATCCAGGACTTCATCACCTGTCCGGACGGATCGGGCACCGGAACCTGCCACGTCGCGGCCGTCGAACGGATCCGGGTCAACAGCACCAACTGGCCGGGCATCGAACTGTCCGGAATCGACTGGCACCTGAGTACGCGGCTGCCGCGGGGAGAATCCGTCGTGTCGATGAGCACGGACGGCACGTACATTCGCGACTACTTCGTCAAGGCCCTGGATCTGAACGGGGTCGAGGTCTTCGCAGCCCAGGACGCCGCCGGGAAACTGAACTGGAACAACCCCATCGCCCCTCCCCTGCCGCGGTGGAAGTCCCGCACCTCGCTGGGATACCACGCGGGAGACTACAGCTTCGTCAACTACATCAACACGGTGTCGTCGTACGAAAACGAAGTCTTCCCCGACAGCGAATTCGCAGACATCGACCGGTTCATCACCTGGGACGCGAGCCTCCTCCGGCGCGCATCCGGTAAGGCCGACATCGCGTTCTCCGTGATCAATCTGCTGGATGCGCCGCCGCCGCTCGTCAACTGGGAGCAGTCGTACGACGGCTTCACCCACAGCCCCAAGGGCCGCCGCATGAAACTCTCGGTGACCTACCGTCCCTGAAGCAGGGGCTCTTCCCCGGGCCGTCCCGTCCCCTCAGATTCAGGGGCTATGGCTACAAACGAGACGGTAACGCCGCACCGGGACCGGCGCACGGATCTTCTGGACCCGGCGACCCTGGCGGAGCTCGGGGGCATCGACATCATCGCGCGCCAGGTGGTGCACGGCTTCCTCCTGGGGCTTCACCGGTCTCCGAACCGGGGATTCTCCGCGGAGTTCGCGGAGTTGCGCGCGTATCAGCCAGGGGACGACCTGCGGACTCTGGACTGGCGCATGTTCGCCAGGTCGGATCGCTTCTACGTCAAGCAGTACGAGGAGGAGACGAATCTGCGGGCCTACATGCTCGTCGACATCAGCGAGTCGATGGCCTGGTCGTCCCGACCTCGTCTCCCCTCCAAGTTGTGGTATGCGAAGCACCTCGCCGCGGCCATCTCGCTGATTCTCATCCGGCAGGGTGACATCGTCGGCCTGATGGCCTTCCACGAGCGGATCGTGAAGCAGACGCAGGCCCGGGGCGGCAAGGTGCACTGGCGCCTCCTTCTCCAGCATCTGAACGCGCTGAAGGGAGGAGGGAGGACCGACTCGGAATCGGCGATCAGGAACGTCGCCATGCGTTTGAAGCGCAAAGGGCTGGTGATTGTCATCTCCGACCTTCTCGTCGACCCGGCGGCGACCGCCAAGGCGCTGATCTACCTGCAGCACACGGGGCACGAAGTGCTGGTCTTTCACCTGATCGACCCCGGTGAACGCGACCTGCCCACGACGGGAGAGACCCGGTTCATCGACCCGGAGACGGGAGACTCGCTCCAGGTCTCGGTTGCGGACATGCGGCGCCAGTACAGGGACGCCGTTGAAGACGCCGTCGCCGAGTGGACCTCTTCGCTGACGAGCCGCGGCATCGCCTATTCCACCATCGGCACGGACGAGCCCCTGTCGCGGGCGCTTCGCCTCTACCTCTGGAAACGCCAGCGACTTCCCTGAATGGGCTTTCTCAACCCCCTCTTCCTCCTGGCAGGCCTGTCGGTGCTCGTCCCGATCATCCTGCACCTCTTCTACCGCCAGGAGAGCAAGACATTCACCTTCCCCGCGATCCGGTACCTGCTGAGAACCGAGAGAGAGCACGCCCGCCAGATCCGTACCCAGCAGCTGCTCCTGCTCCTGCTCCGCGCCGCCATCGTGATCGTGGTGGTGCTGCTCGGAGCTCGCATCCACTTCCCGGGTCCGGGGGGCAGCCACGACCCCACCGCGCTGGCCCTCGTCCTCGACAACTCCCTGAGCACCACCATCATCGAGGACGGGCGGCGGCGGCTGGACACGCTCAAGGCGGTGGCTCGACGCAGCGTGGAGGGCGCCAGCCACGATGACGTCATCTGGGTGGTGCGGGCCGGTACACCGTGGGAGCCGGCGGTCCCCGGCGGGACTGCGCAGGCGCTCGAGGCCATCGATCAGACCGTGGCCGGGCACGGACATGGCGACCTGAGCAGCGCCATCGCCAGAGCCCGCACGCTGGTCGGGCAGAGTGACCTGCCGTACAGGGAAGTACACGTCTTCACCGATCTCCAGGCCACCGCCTTCTCCGAACGCCTCGGCGACGGCGAGGAGGACATCCCCGTCCTGGTGTTCGGGGCTCCGGCCAGCGATCAGTCGAACCGTGGCGTGGAAGGTGTGTCGTTTGGAGGAGGTCTTCCTCCGCTGGCCGGCCGCCGCACCGAAGCCGCGGTGTCGATCGCGGGCGGCGCTCCGGACGATACGGTGGGTGTTCGCCTGTACATCGGCGGCCAGGTCAGGGCCGCGGCCAACGCGCCCACGGGTGCCACCGTCCGCCTGCCGGCCGGGCCCTTTCCGCCGGGGCGCGTCGACGGCTATGTGGAAATCGACCCGGACCCCCTCACGGCCGACGATCGCCGGTACTTCTCCTTCATGGTCCGCGACCCGACCCCCGTCGGCGTGTTCGGCCCGGCTCCCTTCTTCCTGAGCGAGGCGCTGGCGGTCCTCATGGAAAACGACCGCATCTCGCTCGGGAGCGCGGGACCGGCAGCCACCCTGATCAGCGTCGGGGGCGAAGGACTCGACCGGCGTGACGCGTCGCAGAACGCCTTCGTGCTTCCTCCATCCGACCCGGCCAGACTCCCCGCGCTCAACCGCCGGCTCGCCGAGGCGGGGATCCCGTTCCGCTACGAAACGGGCACGGGGGAAGGAGCCCGGATCGTCTCCAGTGACCTCGCGGTCGACCTGGAAGGGATCGACATCTACCGCTTCTTCCCCCTGGTGTCCACGGACGAAGACGTCAACGCCCGCACACGGGGCACGGGCGCGAGGGAGGAGTCGGTGACCGGCGCGGGCTCTCTCGTGACCCTCTCCAGCGGCGACCCGTGGCTGCTTGCGGGCACGGGCGCGACGGGACCGTACGTACTCCTGGCGTCACCCCTGGACGAGCGTTCCACGAATCTGCCGGTCTCGGCCGCGATGATACCGCTGCTGGAGTGGGCAATCGAGCGCTGGTCCGTCGGGGGAACCGGTACCTTGCCGGTCACCGCCGGGACGGACTTCCGGCCTCCGCCCACAACCACTGTCGTGCTGGCTCCCGACGGAACCGAGCATCCCGTGGACGGCGACCAGCCATTCCTGGGCACCGCCACTGCCGGGCTGTACCGGGCGCTGGCCGCCGACAGCCTTCTCGATGCGGTCCCGGTCAACCCGCCGGCCGCCGAAACGGATCTCAGCCCGGCTTCCGATACGGACGTTCGCCAGGCAATCCCCGGGGTCGCCTCGATTGTCGACGACGCCGCGACGTGGTCCCGACATATCTTCCGCGCAGGTCGTGGCCCCGAGCCATGGCGCACCCTCGCCGCGCTTCTTCTGGCGCTCCTGATCGCCGAGACCATCGTGGCCGCCTCCCGGACCCTGCGCACCCGCCGGGCAAGTGGCGGCCGGACCCGTTAGTCGCATGGTCGAGCCTGCGTCGCGATCCGCGCCCCACCCCGCGGCGGCGGCCGTGGCGACGACCGCCGCCTACCATGCCCTGCAGCGTGATCTGCCCGAACCCGGCGAATCGCGCACGGTGGGTGGCGCCGCCGGGTCGCTGTCCCTGACCGCCGTCGCGGCACTCGCCGGCCACCTGCCCACCCGGCTGTGGGTGATCGCCGCCTCCTCACCCGGCGAGGCGGGCGAGCATCTCGGTGATCTCGATACCCTGCTGGGCCCCGGCGCGGCCGTGCTGTACCCGCAGCGGGAGGGCGCGGCCGTGGACGGCGTGCACCTCCTCGACGAATCCGGCCCCGCGGAGAGTGCCGCTCCGGAGATCGCGGGCCAGCGCGTCGAGGCGGTCGAGTCCCTCCTGGCGGGCCGTGCACGCGTCCTGGTCGCCACCCGACGAGCGCTCCAGGAGGTCGCCCCCATCCCGGACGACCTCGCGGACCTCCGCCTGACCGTCCAGACGGGACGGGCGCTTCGCCGGGACGCCCTGATCGAAGCGCTTGACGCGCGGGGGTTCGAGCGCGCGCCGATGGTGGAGCAGGCGGGACACTACGCCGTGCGCGGGGGCCTGATCGACCTGTTCTCCTTTGGTGCGGCGGGCCCCGCCCGCGTCGAGTTTCGAGGGGACGAGGTGGAGTCCGTACGCCATTTTCGCATCCTCGACCAGCGCTCGACCGAGGAGGTGGACCGTGTCGACATCCTGCCCGTCCGCTTCGGGGGCCGGGTGGACACAACCCGGCAGACTCCCTGCTCCATCCTGGACCGGCTGGCGCGCGACACCATCCTTGTGCGGATCGGAACCGAGGCGTGGGACGAAGGTGCGCGGGAGGCTTGGCGGCGCGCCGAGACGCACTACCGGGAAGAGAGGCGCCACGGCAACCCCGCCACCGAACCCGCCACCCTCCTCCTGACCGCCGAGGGGATCGCCAAAAGGATCGCGCGACACCCCCGGCTCTCCTTCGTGGAGGAGCATGTGGGCGATCCGGTCTTCCAGGCGCACCGGCCGCCTCCGGTCCGGCGCGACATGCGCCGGCTCCGGTCCTTCCTGCGCGACGCGTCCGGCGAGGGCGCCGAGACCTTCATCCTCTGCGACAACGACGGCCAGGCGAACCGGCTGGACGATATCCTGTCCGACCGGCGGGGTGCGCCATCACCGCTGTGCCACCTGGTCGTGGGCTCGCTGACCCGCGGCTTTCGCATCGCCGACTCCACGCCCGCCACCAACGTCCTCACCGATCACGAAATCTTCCACCGCGGCCGAAAGCTCCGCCGGGGGCGGCGCTTCAGAGGATCGGCGTCACTGGAAAGCCTGGCTCAACTGTCGCCGGGCGATCACATCGTGCACATGGAGCATGGCATCGGCCGCTTCCGCGGGTTGGAGCGGATGCAGGTCGGCGGGGAGTCGATCGAGGTCCTCGTGGTCGCCTACGACGGGGGCGAGGTACTCCGCGTTCCCGTCTACCGGCTCGACCAGGTGGAGCGTTGGGTCGGCGCACACCCGGGAGACAGGCCCGCGAGCCTCCACCGCATCGGGGGGAAGCGGTGGAAGACCCTCAGGCGGAAAACCGAAGACGCGATCCACCGGATGACGGCCGAGCTGCTCGACCTCTACGCGGCCCGCCGGTCACGCCCCGGTCACGCGTTCCCCCCCGACACCCGCTGGCAACGCGAGATGGAGTCGGCCTTCCTCTACGAAGACACGCCTGACCAGCACACCGCCGTGGAGGATATCAAGCGCGACATGGAGTCGTCGGGAATCATGGACCGGCTCGTCTGCGGAGACGCCGGCTACGGGAAAACGGAGGTTGCGATCCGGGCGGCCTTCAAGGCGGTGCAGGACGGCAAGCAGGTCGCCGTGCTCGCTCCGACGACGGTACTTGTGGCCCAGCACGTCAAGACCTTCAGCGACCGGCTCGCGGACTACCCGGTCGTTGTCGGGTCACTCTCACGCTTCGACCCGCCAGCCCGCCAGCGTGACGTCCTGGCCGGGCTGAGGCGGGGGACGACGGACATCGTCGTCGGCACCCACCGACTTCTGTCCGGCGACGTCTCCTTCCACGACCTGGGCCTGGTGGTCATCGACGAGGAGCAGCGCCTCGGCGTGCGCCAGAAGGAACGGCTGAAGCGTCTGCGCACAACCGTGGATGTGCTCACACTGACCGCCACGCCCATCCCCCGCACGCTCTACCTCTCGCTCGCGGGCATCCGGGACCTTTCCCTGATCCGCACCCCGCCCCGCGACCGGATGCCGATCATGACCCATGTGATCGCGTGGAGCGACCATCTGATCGCCGAGGCCTGCCAGAAGGAACTCGACCGTGGTGGCCAGGTATTCTTCCTGCACAACCGGGTGGAAACCATCGATGCGGCCGCCAAGCGGGTGCGGAGGCTCCTCCCCGGCGCCGCCATCGACGTGGCCCACGGCCAGATGGCCACCGCGCCCCTCGACCGGGCGATGACCCGCTTCGTGGACGGGGACACCGACATCCTGGTCTGCTCGTCGATCATCGAGAACGGCCTGGACGTGGCGAACGCCAATACGCTCATCGTGACTCGCGCCGATCGGTTCGGCCTCTCCCAGCTGTACCAGATCCGTGGGCGTGTCGGCCGGTGGGACCGGCGCGCGTACTGCTACCTGATCGTGCCGGAGAAGATTACCACCGAGGCGGAGAGGCGGCTGCAGGTGCTGGAGCACCATACCGAACTGGGAAGCGGGTACCAGATCGCGCTGAGGGACCTTGAGGTGCGGGGCGCCGGCAATCTGCTGGGCGAGGATCAGTCCGGCTTCGCCCACGCGGTGGGGCTGGACACCTACATGCGCCTCATGGAGCAGGCTGTCAAACGCGTGCGCGACGGGCCGGACAAGGAGGAGTTTCCCCGCCCCGAGGTTACGATGGAAGCCGGTGCCTTCCTGCCGGACGCGTACGTGGCCGACCAGCACCAGAAGCTGCACCTGTACCGCCGCCTCTCGCGAGTGTCGCGGCGCCGTGAACTCGGCGCACTGGAAGCGGAGATCACCGACCGTTTTGGACGCCCGCCCGCCGAGGTGAGGCGGCTGCTGGAGACATCTCTGCTCGGGATTGTCGGGAAGCGCGCCGGCGTAGACCGGATCCTGGTGCGGGGGAACCGTGCCCGGATCAACTTCCGGCCCGATGTGCTGCCACGCATGTCCGAGCTGGAAGGCGAGCTTCGGGGCGACCCGGTGCGCATCCAGGTGCGCCGGGTCATGCCGCTGTCGATGATCGTGGAATGTGCGGACGCGGAGGCGCTGGCAGACGTTGTGGCACGTGCGATGGACGCGCTGGGAGGGTACACCGGCGACAAGGGGAGCCGAACGGAGGGCAAGCCCGCAACCACGGGCACCGCCGCGGGGCTCCACGCCATCGCGACATCCTGACGGAAGTTAGGTTACGTGTGACGGATCCTCGAACGAACAAGGTGGACGACATGTCGCGCACTCCCCTGCTCGCCCTCTGTCTGGCGGCGGTGCTCCCGTTCGCGGCCTGCGGCCCCGGTCCCCTCGCCGAGGCCGGAGGCAACCGTTTCACCGTCGAACACGCCGCTCGCCTGATCGCCGACAACAGCACCGTGCCGGGCGACACACAGGTGGTCAGGGCCGTCGCCGAGCTGTGGGTCGACTACACCCTGCTGTCCGGCCTCCTCCACACCGACACGACCCTGGAGTCGCTGGACGTGGAACTCGCTACCGAGCAGCCACTGGACGAATTGATGCTGTCCAGGCTGCGTGAGCAGGTGATCGACGTCGACACCGTGGTCACGGACGCGGAGCTCACCGAGCGCTTCGCCGTGGAAATGCCCGGCGCCCGCGCCACGGCTGCCCAGATCCTTCTCCCCTTTCCACGCAGTTCGACGACGCGGCAGCGCGACAGCGTACTCGCCGTAGCGACCGCGCTGAGCACCCAGATCGCCGCCGGCGCCGACTTCGCCGCCATGGCAGCGCGGTACAGCGGGGATCCGGGGAGCGGACGCAGGGGCGGAAGCATGGGCACGTTCGGACGCGGCGAGATGCTCTCTTCCGTTGACAGTGCCGTCTTCAGCCTGCGCCCCGGCGAGGTCAGCGATCCGGTCGAGACGGGGCTCGGCTACCACCTGCTGCGGCTGGACGCTCTCGATGTCCCGGAGCTTGCGGAAGTCGGCGGCGAGTTCCGCCGCCGGATCCAGCAGGAGCGGATGAACGCCGCAGAGGCAGCCTACATTGCGCGGCTCGACTCCGTTTCGGGACTGAGACTTGCGGAAGGGGCCCTCGAAGTCACCCGGGCTCTCGCCACGGCGACCCCGTCGCGGCTGTCCGCCGGCGCGGCCCGCCGCCCTCTTCTGATCTGGAACGACGGCGACTACACCGCCGGAGATTTCGTCGACCTGGCGCGCAATTCTCCGGAAGGCTTCGCGGAGGGCGTCCTGGGCGCATCCGACGACGAACTGGAGACCGCACTGCAGGGGCTCGGCCAGCAGGCGCTGCTGCTGCACGAAGCCGAATCGCTGGGGTTCACGCCATCTCAAGCCGAGATCGATTCGGTCTCGGCGGAGGTACGAGCGGCAATTCGGGGACGGGCTGAAGTCATTGGCCTCACACCCCGGTCCGCCGGAGCGGACGGCACCCCGGACACCGCTCGGGCGGTGGAGCCGGCGACCCCCGAAGCGGTGGTGGAAGCAGCGCTCATGCAGATCGTCTCCGGCGAACAGGAGATCATTCCGCTGGGCGGGGTTATACTACTCCTCAGGAACCAGAACGCGTGGCGGATCGACGGCAACCGCATCGGTGCAACCGTGGCGCGCATCGAGGAACTCCTATCATCGCAAGGACGATAGCGAGAACTCCCGATCGGAGAACCCCAGTGAAGCAAAACCTCGAAACCACGCCCCGGCACCGTAATCGGCGAAGCGCCTCCCTGGCGGGGAGCTCGGTTTTCCTGGCGCACGGCCTGGCCGCGCTCCTTCTGCTCGTCGCCCCGCCCGCCGAAGCCGGGGCCCAGGTGGGTCGCGACCAACTGGTGGACCGGGTGGTGGCCATCGTCGGCGATTCGGTCATTGTGCTTTCCCAGGTGGAGCAGCAGGTAAACCAATGGCGCACGATGGGGAGACCCGTACCCGAGGAAGGATCGGACGAGTGGGAGGATTTCCGCCAGTCCCTTCTGGACGAGTTGATCACCCAGCAGATCATCCTTCAAGCCGCGACTCAGGATACCCTGCTTCAGGTCGACGACGCGCGCGTGGAGGACGCGCTCCAGCAGCAGTTGGCCCAGGTGCAGGAGAGATTCGGCAGCCGGGCGGAGATGGAACGGGTACTCGAACTCGAAGGACTGTCGATCCAGACCTACCGCGAAATGCTCCGGGACCAACTCGCACAGGAACAGCTTGCATCCCTGTACGTATCGCGCAACTCGGACCAGACCGCTGTCGAGGTCACCGAAGAAGAGATGCGCGACTTCTTCGAAGCCGGACGCAGCAGCATCCAGCAGCGCCCCGCCACCGTCACGTTCAAACAGGTGCTCATGACGGCAGCCCCTTCCGACTCGTCGCGAGCAGATGCCCTCGCGATCATCGAGGGTCTGCTGGAGCGGGCCCGCGCGGGAGAGGACTTCGCGGAGCTCGCGACGGAATACTCGCAGGATCCGGGCTCGGCTCAGGCGGGCGGTGATCTGGGATGGTTCCGCAGGGGCAACTTCGCCGATGCGTTCGACGAGGCCGCCTTCCAGCTGCTGGAGGGAGGGATCAGCGATGTGGTGGAGACCATCTTCGGGTATCACATCATTATCGTCGAGCGAGTGCGCTATGCGGAACGCAAAGCCCGTCACATCCTCATCCGTCCCGAAGTAGGCCCCGGGGATATCCTCCGCGCCCGGCAGCGGGCGCAGGAAGTCGCCGACCGGGCCCAAACCGAGGACTTTCAGGCGCTGATCGATGAATTCCACGACTCCAGCCTGCCCGACTCGGCGACGGTCCCACAGAGACAGGTGGCGCAGATCCTGGCGCCGGCGTACGTGGCCGCCCTGAGCGGTCGCGAGGCAGGAGAGACGGTCGGCCCCATGCAGTTCAACGAACGGGGACAGGAATACTTCGCCGTCCTGAGGATCATCGAGACCCGGGAAGCCGGTGAGTACACGTATGACGACTTCGAGCCGCAGATCCGGTCCACCCTGATGCAGCAGAAGCGGCTCGAAGCCCTCCTGGCCCGTCTGCGCGCCAAGACCTACGTAAGACAGATCAACTGAGCCGGCTAGTCCATGGTCGAGGCGGCGGCTGATGTGGCGAAGCACGGTACCGTACACCTTGCCATCACGCTGGGGGATCCGCGCGGGATCGGGCCGGAGGTGACCGGAAAGGCTCTGGCCGCACTGCTGCCGGAGCTGGGTGGCGACCTGATCCGCGTGATCGGCCCCGCGGAGTGTGGCGGGCACTCCTGGGGACCGTGCCGGTTCGAGGCGGTGGACGGCGGTGCGGTGGGGCTGGGGCCGGGACGGGCGGCGGGGCTGGCCATCGGGCGCGCCGTGGAGCTGGCGGTCGCAGGCGAGGTGGACGCCATCGTGACCGCCCCCGTGCACAAGCCCGCCCTGATTGCGGAGGGGTACCACCCGGGCCACACCGAGATGCTGTTGGCGCTGTCCGGGGCGCGGCGCGTGGGGATGCTGATGTGCGACGAGGGGGGCGGCGGCGGGGAGGGACGCTCGCCCAGACGGGTGCTACTCGCGACGATCCATGTCCCACTGGCGCAGGTTCCCGACCTGCTGACGGTGGAGTTGCTTGTGTCCCAGACGCGGCTGCTGGGGGCGGCGCTCGCCTCGGACTGGGGCGTGAGGACTCCGCGAATCGCGCTCTGTGCGCTAAACCCGCACGCCTCCGACGAAGGGCTGTTCGGGTCGGAGGAACGGGACATCTACAAACCGGCCCTGGCCGCGCTGGCCGGGGAGCCCTGGTCCGTCGCGGGTCCGGTGCCCGCGGACACGGTCTTCAAGCGGGCGTTCTCAGGGGAGTTCGACGCCGTCGTCGCCCCCTATCACGATGTGGGGATGGCAGCGTTCAAGACAGCGGCGTTCGGGCGGGGCGTAAATGTCACGATCGGGCTCCCTTTCATCCGCACCTCACCCGACCACGGGACCGCCTTCGACATCGCGGGGCGCGGGATGGCCGACCCGTCCTCGATGATCGAGGCGATCCGGTTGGCGGTCATACTGGCGCGGCGGCGGGGTCGGAACCGCTGAACACAGGCCGCCGGCCCCGATACGGCGCCAAGCGGGTTTTGCACGGTTTTGGCCTGAGAACTGTCTATTAAGGTAGAAGGCCACATCTTGTCAGTGAACGGAACTCCAGGAGGAACGGTGAGGGATCCGGCATTCATGACCCGGGCGGGGCTGGCGATTGCGCTGGCTGCTCTGGCGGTCATCCAGTTTGCGTTTCTGAGCCGACCGCCGGACAGTAATCGCAAGGGCCATGTGGCAGTGGGCGACGACCTGTCCGGCGTGCTTGTCCGTGGCGCCGACCCGATCCCGCGCACGCTCGCCGGGAATGGCGCCGTGCTCGTTCTGGTTTTCGACCCCGAGTGCGAGCACTCCCGGCGTGTCGCCGCCAAATGGCGTGCCTGGCTCCAGTCGCCCGGGGCTCCCCTGAACGTCGTCGCGCTCGCTCCCGGACCGTTTTCCAGGGCCCGGGACCATGCGGAGGACCACGGATGGACTCTACCGGTCCTGACGGTCGCCGATGGCCTGCCCGGAAGCCGGGAACACGCTCTGATCAGTCGCACGCCGTGGATCTTCGCACTGGACGCGAGCGGCCGGGTGACCGCGGATGGCCACGGAAGCGACCTGTCGGCAATCGCCGCAACCGTGACGCGACTCCCGACGGCGCAATTCGCGGCCCGGTCAGGGACCAGGGGGCTGTCGCACCGATGACGCCGCGAACGTTGTCCTCCCGGCTGGCCGCAACGATGGGCTTGCTGATCGCGGCCGCTGCCTGCCCGGCGCCCGAGCAACTCGAAATCGAGTTCCGCCAGATCCCGGCCGAGGCCATCTTCACCCGCTACCCGGAGCTGGATTTCACGAAGGTCCGGGAAGTCGGCGAGACCGCGGAGGCAATCTGGATCCTGGATGTGTCGCCACCCTTCCTTACCCGTATCGATCGCTCGACGGGTTCCGTGCGGCGAGGAGGGAGGCGCGGCGAGGGGCCCGCCGACTTCTCCTTCCCCGTGGCACTGCAGGTTGACCCGGAAGACGGCACGGCTCATGTGTGGGACCTTGGGATCCGGCGTCACACCGTGCTCGACCCCACGCTCTCCGTGGTGGTCTCACAACCCATCCATCCGGGAGCCATACCCGGGGGTCGATGGATGCTGGACATCTCCTACGCCGATCCGTACCGGATACGCAGGACCGCAGACGGCGTCCTGGCCGCCGACTTCTCCGTCAGGCTGGACCGTGCGACCGACATTGTACATGGCGCGGTGGTTCGAGTGACCCCCACGCTGGCCCCCGAACGCGAGCTGGTCCGGTTCGCCGAGCATCTTGCGCAAGACGGGGACGACCCGAAGGAGTTCGTGGCACTTCCACGGTGGGATGCGTGCGGGTCCGACCTGGTGATCTGGCGGCCGGATGCCCACGACCTGGCCTGGTTGGACAGTGAGGGCGGCGTGCAGACGACCGTGCGTATTCCGGGGCGCCCGTCGCCGATCAGCCACGCCGACATCGCCTCGTACCTGGAGGCAATGGCCCGAGTGGAGCTCGGCCCGGACTATGCCGATGCCGGCATCGATTTCACGGCCATGGCCAGGGAGGCCCGCCCCTTGTTCGCGGACCAGCTGCCCTTTGCCACCGAGGTCGTCTGCGCCGAGGGTGGCACCGCATGGCTGCGGCTCTTCGACAACCGAACCGACCCTCTGGGCCGGGGTCGCCGCTGGCTGCGGGTCAGCCGCTCCGGTGCGGTCGACCCCATCGAGTTTCCCGCCTTCTTCGAACCGGTTGCCGCAGCGGCTCGGGGACTGCTCGGGTCGTACGAGTCCCCGGACGGGCTCCGGTGGCTCGCCGAATGGATGGAATAGCACGTGGATGGAACCGTTACCAACCGAGGAGATGGAATGCGCAAGGGAATCATGATGGGCCTGGTCCTGCTGAACGTGCTGCTGGCGGTCGCACTCTTTGCGGCTCCGGCGCGAAGCTGGGTGTCGTCGTTCACGCTTTCGGACTGCTGTCAGGGCGAAGGAGCAAAGGCATACTGCTGCCGACAGTGCTGTTTACTCACCGAAAACTGCGATTACGACAGTGACTGCCGGCCCGGCAGGTGACGACATGTCCACAATGAGATGGCCGACCATGAAGTCCATGAGGGTCGTACTTAAGCCAACCCTTCAGTGGACCGGGGTGGTGGTGTGCGCAATCGTGGTGTTCCATACGCTGGCCGTGGCGCAGCCGCGGCCCTGGTCGGGGTGGGACTGGCTCTCGCACGTGTCCGGCCGGGCTGGCCTGATCATTCCATTCGCGGCCTTCGCAAGCGGCATCGTACTGCTGCGCAAGTGGAGGCAACGGGTCCGGCTGGCGTGGATGGCGGGACTCATCGCGGCAGTGACCGCGTACACCCTGTCCGAGTTCGTTTCACCGCTCGCGGACTACGCCGAGTATGCCTCGGCCGAGGAAGCCTTCGAGACTCGCCCACTCGGCCCGAGGACTCCCTTCGGCAAGCTGCGGCAACTCCGCTTCGTGGAGGCGAACCCCCCTGCGGGAGGCTCGCCGCTCAGCAGTGATGCCAGCACGCCTCCCAACCGCGTCCGCCTGCTGCTTCACCTGCCGCTGGCCATGGGCGTGTTTACCCTCCTCAACATGCTGCTCGGTCTGCTGAGCGCCGAACTCACCCGAGCGCTGCGGCCTCCATCCCGCCGAAACGCCCGTTTCGCGATCGGTCTGGCCGGCGGCCTTGCGTACTTTGCCGCGGGCTACTTCGCGTCCCACCCCGAACGCGACTGGTTCAACGTCTCGGGAATCCTCGCTGCGTGGCTCCCCGTCGCCGTGCCCCTGATCCAGGCGGCCGCGTTTGCGGGATTGATATTGATCCGCTACCGGGAAGGATTTCTCGGTGATCCGGCCCTTTCCGGGACACGTCCCTCCCCCGCACACGAAGGAATCTGAGTCATGCCCTGCCTCGACCTCGACGAGCTCCTCGTTCTCGGCCGGGATCACCGGCTTGCGGGGCCGGACGTGCGCGAGCACCTCGGAACCTGTGACACATGCAAGCTGGATCTGATCATCATGACCGGGCTCAGCTCCCTCTATCTTCCCGAGGGGAGCGTCGTCCCCCAAACGCAGGTGCCGCCCGGTCTCAACAGGCGTGCCCTCGCCAGGATCGCGCGCAGGCGGGTCCGCCGGGCCGACGTCCGTCCCGCGGACAATCTGGTCGCGGTGGCAATCGGCGCGGCGACGGTGCTGGCGGCGGTTTTCGTGACCGGAACGGTCAGCGCCCCCGGAGTCACGTCCACTGAACTCGCACTCCTCGCCGCCGCGGGGGGCATGGCTGCGGCGTGGATGCAGTCCAAAGCCGGAAAACGGGATGTCGCTCAGGCACTCGAGCTGATTTGATCCCGATCGTTCCGGCGCCCTTATCCGACGCTCGCGACCCATGACTGGCCGCCCGCCGGGGCAGCGGTTCGACGCCGCGAGATTCCTCTCGCGGGATCACGACTACTGCCGCAGCATCGTGGAGGAACACGCTTCCTTCGTCCTTGGTGTGTGCAGGTTGTACGCGAGGGACCGCGACCACGCTGAGGACCTCTACCAGGAGACGTGGCTGAAGGCATACGAGAAGGCGCGCACCTACAGGGGCACCGGATCCTTCCGGGCCTGGCTGGGCCGGCTGGCCCGGAACGTCTGCGTTAGCGATTACCGTTCCCGCACGTCGGCGGCACGGAGCCTCGAGCTCTACGCGGGCGAGCATGCCATCGACGACCCCGCCAGCCGGCAGCACGATCCGCTTGAGGAGCGGGAACGGGCCGCCCTGCAACGGACGATCCTGGACGCCATCGACGACTTGCCTCGGAGGGAAGGCCAGGCGCTCACCCTGAGGCTGATCGACGAGAAGAGTCCGCGCGAAGTGGCACGGATCATGCGCGTTTCCCCGGCGACGGTCCGGTCCCACGTCCGCCACGCATTCGCGCGGCTGCGCAACCGCATCGCGGACCCTGCCGACGAGTTATCCTCGCTCACCCGGTTCCGGCCGGAGCGCTGACAGCGCGACCGCCTCGCGGTTACCTTCCCTTGACATGGCTCGTGCACGCAAGCGACCGGCGACCCCCCCGTCCTTTCGGGGACATGATGCACTTCGTGCGTCGCTCAAGAGGGCACTCGCACACGGCACGCTCCCGGCCACCATGCTCATCCACGGCATGCCGGGGTGCGGCAAGCAGTCCCTGGCACATTGGCTTGCCCGCACCCGCCTGTGTACCGGAGCCGACAAGCCCTGTGGAGAGTGTTCCAGCTGCCGCCTGGCTCTCCACCTGGAACACCCGGACATCCATTGGTACTTCCCCCTGCCTCGCCCGAAGCGCGCGCACAGCCCGCAGCGGCTGGCCGAGGCACTCGAAGAGGCTCGGCACGAGAAGCTGGCCGAATTCCGGAGTCGACCCCTGCGGCCGGAGGGCGGGACGGACGTGCGGGGAATCTACCTGGCCGCCGTGTTGACGATGCGCAAGAGTGCCCACCGTCGCCCCGCCATCGGAGAAGAACAGTTCTTCATCATCGGGGACGCCGAGTACCTGGTTCCCCAGGAGGCGAGCCCCGAGGCCGCCAATGCCCTCCTCAAGCTGCTTGAGGAGCCACCCGACGGGAGCAGGTTCATCCTTACGTCGGGCAAACCGGGGAGCCTTCTGGACACGATCCGTTCGCGGGCACTGCCGATCCACCTCCCTCCGCTCTCCGCCGGAGAGGTGGCCGCCTTTCTGGAAGAGGAGTGCGGTGTCGGCCCGGCACCCGCACAGCGGGCGGCAAGTCTTGCCCAGGGGTCCATAGGTGCCGCGCTGAGCTGCCTTGACTCCGACGGCGCCCACACCGGTCAGCGGGAGGGTTCGCTCAAGCTGCTGCGGGCGGCCACCGGGGGCAGGCGTGCCGAGTGCTACGCCGCGGCCCTGGCTTTCGGGCCGGCCGGTGCCAGAGGATTGCTGGACCTGATGGCCGGGTTGCAGCTCTGGATCCGTGACCTCGGTGCCGCGAGCCTCGGCCGCGACGAACTGGTGGTGAACTCCCACGAGCTGCCCTTCCTTCGCAAGACCGCGGGACGGCTGGCGCTGACGCCCGACCGCGTTGCACGGGCGGTTGACCAGGTGGAGGAAGCGCGCATGCTTGCGCTGGGGAATGTTAACCCGCAGCTCTTCATCTCCTCTCTGCTTCTGGAGTTGGAGGAAACACTAAACAAAGTGGTTTAGTAATGACGGATCCGCGGAAACACGACAAGAGTCATCCGCCGGGCCGGCGCGACCAGGGTGGCCTCACCCACCTCGCCGACGACGGCTCGGCGGCGATGGTGGACGTCACGTCCAAGGCACGAACCTCCCGGAAAGCGGTCGCGCACGGGTTTCTCCGGTGCTCCCGTCGCGCCTTCCGCCTGCTTGTGGACGGGGGCAACCCCAAGGGGGATGTGCAACAGGTCGCGAGAGTGGCGGGAATCATGGGAGGGAAGCGCGCCGGGGAACTCATCCCGCTGTGCCATCTGCTTCCGGCCGCCAGTGTACGCGTCGACGTCGAGCCCGACGCTTCCATTCCAGGGCTCCGGGTCATCGCCACGGCCACGATCACCGAGCGGACCGGCGTCGAAATGGAAGCCCTTACGGCGGTGTCGGTGGCGCTCCTCACCGCCTATGACATGCTCAAGGCAGTGGACCGCGGGATGACGATCGAATCCGTTCGGCTGGAAGAAAAGTCGGGCGGGCGGTCGGGAAGCTGGCGGCGGGAGTAGCAACCGCGGGGCCTGAGCCCTCGATCAGCCCGGGGGTGGTATCCTGATCTCGTCGCCAGGATGGATCACGGCACCCTCGGCCAGGTTGTTGTGGAGCCGGAGCCGCGCAAGGTCGACGTCGTGGAGCTGGGAGATCAGCCACAGGCTGTCCCCACGCCTCACCACATGGACGGTTTCCCGGGCCGGCGCGGAATTCGCGGCCACGAACCGGGCCTCCGGAGTCGCGACCGGAGGCGGCTCACCGGCCGCGCGGGACTCACCGGCATCTTGCCCGTCCCTGCTCCGACGCGCCCTGGGAATGACCAGCACGGACCCGATCTGCATCCGCCGCGGCTGCACTTCGGGGTTGGCCGCCTGCAACGCCTCGACCATGACACGGTAGTTGCGGGCGATGCCGGCGAGCGTCTCCCCGGACGCGACGCGATGTTCGGTGAAGGTGACCCTTTCGGCCGAGGGAACGGCCGCAATGCGCTCGGCGAACGTCGCTCCCGAACCCGCCGGCAGCCGGACCGTCGTCGACCGGCCCATGGGGGTCAGACCGAGCACAAGGTGCGGGTTCAGCATCCTTACGTCTGCTTCGGCGACCCCCGCCGCCGACGCAATGACGTCGATCGACGCCGCTCCTTCAACAACGACCGCGTCAAAGACCTGCGGCGGGTCCTTCAGGTAGCCGGTCATGCCGAACGCCGCGGGGTCACTTGCAATACGGACCGCAGCCAGGTACTTCGGGATGAAATCACGGGTCTCGCGGGGAAGGTGGTCGCGGATCCTGAGGAAGAGGGCGTCCTCGCGCGGTTCGCCGTCTCCATGGTCCCGTATCGCCCGCTCGACGCGCCCCGGGCCCCCGTTGTATGCGGCGAGGGCCAGGAACCATGAATTGAACTGCCCCTTCAGGTCGGCGAGGTACTCGATCGCGAAAGGGGTCGCCGCGTACGGATCGAGGCGCTGGTCGACGAGGGAGTTGACCTCGAGCCCTAGCCAGCGGGCGGTCGCCGGCATGAACTGCCACAGCCCACCCGCACCGGCCCGCGAGTTGGCCTTCGGATAGTACGCTGCCTCGATGATGGGGAGGTAGCGAAGCGACGCCGGCATGTCACCCGCGGCCAACACGGAATCGATGAAGACCTCGTACCTGCCCATCCGGGTCAGCGCTCGCTGGAACCCCTCCCGCTCCCTGTTCTGCCAGTAGTTCAACCACCAGTCGATCCGTTCCTCGAGGCGGTCTTCGCCGACCCAGGGCGACGTCACGATCGGATCGGCCATTGCCGCGCGTCGCGGATCCATGACATCCGGTAACGACCGCGCGGACCGGACCGCGGCAGCATCGCGTCCGGTGCCGGTATCCATGGTCGGCGCGGCCATCGCCGCTTCCGCGGGTGCAGGTGCGGGAGCGGGTGGCGGCGGCTGACGCGCGCAGGCGGCAAGGAGGAGCACGATGGAAGCGAAGCACATAGGGGAGACGCGTCGGAGAGCGGCGTTGCGCGCCGACCCCCGATCCGGTTCAATGACTGTAGTTCGGAGCCTCACGAGTGATCGTGACGTCGTGGGGATGGGACTCGCGCAGCCCCCCGGAGGTCACCCGTACAAAGCGGGCACCGGCCCGCAGGTCGCTGAGGGAAGAAGCGCCGCAGTAGCCCATGCCGCTGCGCAGACCTCCCGAGAGCTGAAAGACGGTGTCGGACACGGGCCCCTTGTATGCGACCCGGGCTTCGATGCCTTCGGGCACGAGCTTGCGTCTGTCTTCCGTATCCTGAAAATAGCGATCCGCGGAGCCCTCTTCCATTGCAGAGAGGGATCCCATGCCCCGGACCGTCTTGAAACGGCGCCCCTCGAGCAGAAACGCCTCGCCGGGCGACTCTTCCGTGCCGGCCAGGACCGAACCCATCATGACGCAGTGCGCCCCGGCGGCGAGCGCCTTGACCACGTCCCCGGAATAGCGGATTCCACCGTCCGCGATCACCGGCACCCGCCCCGCCGCACCGTCCACAGCATCCATCACCGCGGTCAACTGCGGCAGCCCGACACCGGTCACGACGCGGGTCGTGCAGATCGAGCCCGGGCCCACCCCGACCTTGACCGCGTCGGCACCACGCTCGATGAGGGCGGTCGCCCCTTCCGCGGTCCCGACGTTGCCTGCGACCAGATCCTGGTCAGGGAACGTTTCGCGCATGCGCGCCACGAACCGCAGCACACCCTCTGAGTGGCCGTGGGCCGTGTCAATCACCAAAAAGTCCACGCCCGACTCGACCAACGCCCGGGCCCGGTCGAGGTCCGCCGCCGCCGCGCCGATCGCGGCACCCACCCGCAGCCGCCCGTGCTCGTCCTTGCAGGCGTTCGGAAACTGGCGGCGCTTGAAGATGTCCTTGACCGTAATCAGCCCCTTGAGCCGGCCCTCGTCGTTGACGACCGGGAGCTTCTCGATGCGATGCCTGTGCAGAATCTCCTGCGCCTCTTCGAGCGTCGTGCCGACCGGCGCCGTAACCAGTCCGCTCGACGTCATCAGGGTCGCGACGGGACGCTCCAACTCGGTCTCGAACTGAAGATCCCGGTTCGTGATGATGCCCACCAGCGTTCCGTCGGGCTCCACGATGGGGACACCGCTGATCGAGAAACGTGACATCAGCCGGTGCGCATCCCGGAGCGACGCCCCGGCACCGAGGGTGATGGGGTTGAGGATCATGCCGCTCTCCGAGCGCTTGACCCGGTCGACCTCACGGGCCTGCTTGTCGATCGTCATGTTCTTGTGAATGACGCCGACGCCGCCCTCACGGGCCACCGCAATGGCCAGGCGAGCCTCCGTCACCGTGTCCATCGCCGCGGAAACCAGGGGGACCTGCAGGGAAATGCGGTTGGTCAGGCGGGTCGAGATGTCCGTGCTCTTCGGGTGCACACGCGAGTGGCCCGGCACGAGGAGCACGTCGTCGAAGGTCAGAGCTTCCTTGATGACCGCCCCCCTCAACGGGCGGTCCTTCTCGTTGCCGCTGTTCATCAGCAATTCTAGGGACTGCGGGAAGGGTCGGTCAAGGGCCGCGGACCGACGGTCCCAACACGCCGCGGGACGGGGTACACGGGCACGGCGGCCCCGGTCATTCCCGTCCGGGCGCGGAACCGGGCGGGTCCGGCTCGTCGGCGGATGCAGCGGGTGGACCGGCATCGGGCTCTTCGGAGTCCCCGGCTGCATCGGATGCTCCCGCGATCTCCTCCAGCAGCTGGCGGCCGGCTTTGGCGACGCCGCTCAGGGCGCGGTCGGCGGCCGCCCACACCTGAAAGGCCTCACGCAGATTGGACGGGTTGACCGACCGGTTCCTCAGGCGGTCTTCGATCCCTTCCGCCAGCCGCTGAAGGCCGCTGGCCTCCTTCTCCGGATCGGTCGTTCCGTACCTGGACTCCAGGAACTCGATGTAGTCCAGCACCTGGTAGACCTGATCCTCCGGGAGGCTCTCTATCTTCCGCACTACGCGGGCCCTCAGAACATCGTGCATGAAACCAAGAAGCCGTTTTCGGGTCCTTAAAGCAAGGCGGGGTTATCTTACCCGGCGAAGCTGCAGAAACCCCGAAGCGGGGAGGCTTCGGAGTCGTTCCCGGTAATGAGGGGGCATCCTGTCCATGTCGTCCACCAGCGAGTACCGTTTCCTGCCCCTTCGGGGAGTGCCGCTCCCGGCCGACGTGGCGCATCGGTACGACCGCTGGCTGGCCGGACTCGACGAGGAGCTGGCCGACCCGGGCACCGATCGCGACGACTTCTGCCGCAGAGTCCTCGAAGAGATCTATTTCCCGGGGTCCGCACCGGGTATCGAGCGAGCCGGCGGCACTCCCGGCCTTGCCCCGGGCGGGCGGATCCTCCTCGATCAGCTGGATCCCCGCAACGTTACCCTGGAGCCCGAGTACTACATCGAGACCGACCTGGAGCGCTACTACCGGGTGAAACCCCTGATCTGGCTCTGGGAGATGTTCGACAAGAGCCTGCTGGGCGAAAACGTGCACCTGGGGGTGAAGTTCCGGCGCATGCTGGCAAGGCGCATTTTCGCCAGGTGCGGGAAGAACTTCAAGGCGTTCCACTTCGTGAAGCTCACCTTCGGGTACGGGATCGAGGTCGGAGACGACGTCGTCGTGCACCGCCATGTCCTGCTGGACGACCGCGGCGGAATCCGAATCGGGAACCGGGTGTCCATCTCGGACTACGCGAACGTGTATTCACACAGCCACCACATCAGCGAGGCGCGGGACGTGACCACGCCGTGCACCGTGATCGGCGACCGCGTGCGGGTGGCCTACCACGCCACCGTTCTCGCGGGCACCACCCTCGCCGCCAACTCGATGGTCGGCGCCGGTGCCCTGGTTACCCGGGACACCGAGCCGGACACGGTCCATGTGGGGGTACCGGCCAAGGCGGCCAAACGGAAGCCCGCGCACGGACCGCGCCCCGCGACGAGGGATCCGTTGGCGGAGGTCTGAGCCGGCGTGGACGGAGCGCCACCTCCTGATGTCCCCTGAGCTGCGCTGAGGTTTGCCGACGCCGACGTGCTCCCCTCCGCTCTGCGGCGCCCCTCCAGGCGGCGACCCTGACGTAACGTCAGGCTTCCTCGCGCTCCTCGTAGCGCGTCTTCAGGCTCTGCACCACCGCTGGATCGGCAAGCGTGGTGGTGTCGCCGATGGCCCGGCCGGCAGCGATGTCTCCCAGCAGGCGCCGCATGATCTTCCCCGACCGGGTTTTCGGCAGCTCCGCGGCAAAGAGGATGGCTTCGGGCCGGGCGATGGGCCCGATCGCGGTCGCGACATGGGCCTTGAGCGCCGCGACCAACGCGTCGTCCCCCTCCATGCCCTCCATCAGGGTGACAAAGGCGGCGATCGCCTGCCCCTTCACTTCGTGGTGCTTCCCGACCACCGCGGCCTCGGCCACGGCGGGGTGCTCCACCAGCGCACTCTCCACCTCCATGGTGCCGATGCGGTGCCCCGCCACGTTCAGCACGTCGTCGACCCGCCCGAGAATCCACAGATACCCGTCCTCGTCGAGCTTGGCACCGTCCCCGGGAAAGTACACCCCGTCCCACTTGGACCAGTACGTCTCCCGATAGCGGGCGTCGTCCCCCCAGATCGTCCGCAGCATGGCCGGCCAGGGCCTTGTAATGGCGAGGTAGCCCGCGTCCACCGGATCGCCCCCGTCGTTGAGTAGCGCCGTCTCGATGCCGGGAAAAGCCCCGCAGGCGCTGCCGGGCCGCGTGTGGGTGACTCCCGGCAGCGGCGTGATCATCATTGCTCCCGTCTCGGTCTGCCACCAGGTATCGACGATCGGACATCGCTCGCCGCCGATCACGCGGTGGTACCACATCCATGCCTCGGGATTGATCGGCTCGCCGACCGTCCCGAGAAGCCTCAGCCGCGAGAGGTCGTGCCCTCCGGGCCACTTCTCTCCCCACTGCATGAAGGCCCTGATCGCTGTCGGCGCGGTGTAGAAGATGGTGACACCGTAGTCCTCGCACATCTTCCAGAAGCGGCTCTTGTCGGGCCAGTCCGGGGCACCCTCGTACATGAGCGCGGTGGCACCGGCCGCCAGCGGTCCGTAGACGATGTAGCTGTGCCCCGTAACCCAGCCCACATCGGCCGAGCACCAGTACACGTCGTCCTCCTTCAGATCGAACACGACCCGGGTGGTGGCGTGGACCTGGGTGAGGTACCCGCCGGAGGTGTGGACCACCCCCTTGGGCTTCCCCGTCGTCCCGGAGGTGTAGAGGATGTACAGGATATCCTCCGAGTCCATCGACTCGGGCTCGCACTCGGCGGGCACGCTGGCTGCCAGGTCGTGGTACCAGTGGTCGCGTCCGTCGGTCATCTCGACGGGTTCGCCTTCCAGTCCGCCCCGGGCGACCACCACGACGTGCTCGATACCCGGGCAACGCTCGACCGCCTGGTCCGCATTCTTCTTGAGCGGAACGATCGTGCCGCGCCTGTGCCCGCCATCGGCAGTCACCAGCACCCTGGCATCGGCGTCGTTGATCCGGTCCGAAAGCGAGTCTGGGCTGAATCCCCCGAACACCACCGAATGGGGGGCCCCCAGTCGCGCGCACGCAAGCATCGCGAATGCGGCCTCGGGGACCATGGGCAGGTAAATCGCGACCCTGTCGCCCCTCTTGACCCCGAGCGACCTGAGAACGTTGGCGAACCGGCCCACCTCCACCGCCAGCTCGGCATAGGTGAAGCTCCGCCGGTCGCCGGGTTCACCTTCCCAGATCAGCGCAGTCTTGTCCCGTCGGGGTCCCGTCAGGTGACGATCGATGCAGTTGTAGCAGACATTCAGCTTGCCGCCGGTGAACCACTTCGCGTGAGGAGGATTCCACTCCAGGACCCGGTCCCACGTCCGGAACCAGTCCAGCTCCCGGGCCCAACCGGCCCAGAACGCCTCGTAGTCCTCGCCGTCCCGATACACCGAAGGGTCCGAAAGGACCGCCGCAGCCGCGAAGTCCGGCGGCGGCGGAAATCGCCGCTTTTCGGTCAGCAAGGCGTCGAGGGCAGCGCGATCCTCCGTCATTCAGGACCTCCTGAAGGTGTCTGTGAATCCGGGTGGGAAAGGTAGGAACCCCACCCTTGCCGAAGTTTCCGGGCGGCAGTCCCTGTAACCGCCAGCGTCCGATTATGGGCCGGTTGCCGAGGTCCGTGCAATGGTTGACACACGGTCGCCGGTCGTGCATCCTAGAGTTGGCCGGCAAGGGTCCTCACGAGGAGTTCACACGTTGTCTCCATACAATGCAACCGTGGACACACCCCGGCTCCGACAAGCGCTGGAAGCCCACGGGCACCGCTTCACGGAGCAGCGAGGCGCCGTCCATCGGTTCCTTTCCGGGACCGACACCCACCCCACCGCCGAAGAGGTTTTTCACGGGGTACGAGGGAAGCTGCCGGCGATTTCCCTCGCGACGGTATACAAGAACCTCGAGACGCTGGTCGGATGCGGGATGGCGCTGAAGCTGACGTATTCCGACGGCTCGTCCCGGTATGACGGCCGGACCGATCCCCACCATCACACCCGCTGCAACCAATGCGGGGAGGTGCGGGACGTCGCGGGAAGCGTCCCCCCGGCGTTGCTGGTGGACCCCACGGCCTGTCCCGGCTTTCAGGTCACCGGATACCGACTCGAATTCACCGGGGTCTGCGCCACCTGCGCCTAGTCTCCGGCGGTGAACCCTGGCGTAGGGGGTCAGACGAGTGACGCGCGGCCCGCCCGGCCCCGAGCCGATCGCAGTCGTCGGCGCAGCTCCACCCCGGACATGGTCGCCAGGGTCCGCTCCGCGGTACGTATCGAATTCCAGCGAATGTCGCTGAGGACGACGGACTCCCCCTGCCCCTCCGTCCCACCTTCGAGAACCAGGTAGAACCGGCCCTTGTAGTCGCCGCCCTCTTCCCGGGCCACGGATGCCACCCAGATATCGCCTCTGTCGTCGGTAAACTGTCGCACGAACTCCCCCACTGCGGTTGATCCAGCGTCGCACCCAATATAGTCGGCCCGGAGCCGGGATGCAGCGCCGGTCGCGCACAGTGAGATTCCCGCCAGGGGCACGCGCGCGCAGTCCGCGGCGGGCTGTCAGGGAGCGCGCAGCTTCTTCTGGTGACGGACCTCGGGGAATTCGTAGTAGATGACGCCTTCCTTGCTGATCTCCGAACGCACCCTGAACCCGTCGTCCATCCCGACCATGATCTTTTCGGCCGCCGGCAGCGTAAGATCCAGCTCCGAGGCGACTTCGGTGACGGTGAGGAGGCCATCACGCGCAGTGGCCAGCCTGAGCACCTTGCGGTGCAGCGCCTGGAGTACCGATTGGCGCCGCTCCTGAAGTGCCTTCCAACCCCATAGAAAGAGCCCCGATCCCCCCATGCCTATCGCCGAGCCGATGACGACGGGTTCGAAGACCCCCGCGGATATCCCGGCCGTGATCATGATCACCGCAAGCACCGCGAGCGCGCCGCCGAAGAGCCGCCGGCCGACACCACTGGGGGGCAGAGGCGCATCGGCTGCGGGAGCGGCGCGCTTCTCCGGCTGAGCCGAGTCCGTCGGCGGCGCCACCACGGCAAAGGGGTCACCGGCATCGCGGGCGTGCTCCCAGCCGAGTCCGCAATTCGGGCAAACCTGCCGGCGCCGGCGCAACCCGTAGTAGACAAGTCCGCCGATTCCGTAGGTGAAGATGCTCAGGCCCACCAGGAGTCCCACGTGTCCCGCTTTTCGGAAATAGGGGATCCCATCTCCGCGGTAGGCGCATCGGGGACACTGCATCAGCGCCCGGTGCGCCACCGGGACCCGGCTCCTCGTCACAGCGGCGCCGCAGGTGGGACACCGGTCGTCGCCAGTCCGCAGAGTTTCGCCACATGTGGAACACCGCATCAGCATCCTGTTCCCTTCGCCGGCATGGACCCCGGCAACCTTTCGACGCCCTCGAAACACCTTTTCACTACGAGACCCCCTTGCCCGGGATTCAGACCCGGTCCTGGGTGGTCGGTACACACCAACGAATCAGATTACATTCACTGGAGTTTAGCGTAAACAACGCCACCGACTGGAATTGATGACGATAATCAGGTTGGCCCGCAGTGCGGTGTTGCTTCCGGCCGCCATTTTTCTTGCCGTGGACACGGGAGGCGCCCAGTCCATTCCGTCCTCGTACCGTTACATCGAGTACGGCCAGGAAGCCTCGGTCTTCTGGGGATCCCTGTTGCTCAGGCAGGGATCACTGGATCTGGGCCCGAAGGCGGGCAATTTCATGGGAGGGCGGTACGTCGTCGAGGCTGCCGGCCCCCTCTTCATCGAGGGTCTCTTCTCGTATCTCCCCACCCAGCGGGATGTCGTCGACCCGCGCCGGGCGGAAGGAGACCGGACAATCGGCGAGTCGGACGTGCACCTCTTCATGCTGGACGCGCGCCTGTCCTTCAGCATCCCGGGACGCCGCACCTGGCACCGGCTGGCACCGCACCTCTTTATCGGCGGGGGTCTTGCCTATGACGCCGCGAGCGTGGGCGCCTTCGACGAGGTCCTCCTCCCCGAGGACGTGTTCGACTTCGGCACCGCCTTCACCGCCAGCGCCGGCACCGGCTTTCGGCTCGCGGTTTCGTCCCGGATCATGCTCCGCGCCGACGGGAGCCTCAAGCTGTGGCAGCTGGGCACGCCGAGCGGATTCGACGATCCCGCCAAGCAGCTGGATTCGGTGGAGCAGACCGAGTGGGTCAGCGGCTACGGATTCTCCGTGAGCGCGGCCTGGCGCTTCTGACGGGGGGAACCTTGGCCAAATTCGAGGACCTCGAAGCCGATTGGCTCTCCTGCGAGGAGGCCCTGGCTCGCATCCTCGACACCGCCTCGCCGATGCCGTCGACCCGCATCCCGGCCTGGAATGCGCGGGGGCGGTCGCTGTCCGAGGCGGTTCACGCCGGCGCCACCCTGCCCGCGTGGCGGAACAGCGCCATGGACGGCTTTGCGGTCCGGAGCGCGGACGTGGCGGGGAGCGGAGACAGCGAGGTGCGGCTGCCTGTCACGGGAAAATCGTATCCGGGCTCGATTCCGCTCAAGGGCGTTCCACGCGGGTCGTCCGTGCGGGTCATGACAGGAGGGCCGATCCCCGAGGGCTTTGATTCGGTGATCAGGGTCGAACACACCGACGGGGAAGCGTTGCCCGGCTACGTGGTCGTTCACCGGACCGACGATCTGGGCAAGCACGTTCGTGCGGCGGGCCAGGACATGGCGCGTGGGGACGAAACGGTGCCTGCGGGCGCGGTCGTCCATTCGGGGTCCCTGCCGGTCATCCTGGCGAGCGGATGCGACCCCGTTCCGGTTTTTCGGCGGCCACGGGTGGGCGTCCTGTCCAGCGGCGACGAGTTGGTGGGCACGAAGCGGTTCGACCTGGTCGCCGCAGGCAAAGGGATCCCCGACACGAACCGCGCAATGATCGCCGCCTCGGTCCTGGAGGCGGGGGCCGTGCCGGTCGACCTGGGGACCGCCCCCGACGATGCGCTGGCACTGGGGGATATGCTGCAATCGGTGGAGGGCGTGGATGTTCTCGTCACCACGGGCGGCGCGTCCATGGGCGAGAAGGACCTCCTGAAGCGAATTCTGCTCGGTCTCTCCTTCCGGCTCGACTTCTGGCGGGCCAGGGTGCGGCCGGGGAGCCCCCTGTCGTTCGGACACATGCCGCTCGGGGACACCGACCTCCCTGTCTTTGGCCTCCCGGGCAACCCGGCGTCGGCGTTCGTAACCTTCCATGTCTTCGTGGCACCGTACCTGCGGGCACGGCTGGGATCGCCCTGCCCCACCGGACTCACGGTGGTGGCCCGGACCGACACCGCGCTCGTGTCTCCACCCGGCTTGACCCAGTTCTACCGTGTTCGGCTCTCCCGGGAAGCAGGCGGGCAGCGGCGTGCGCGCGGGGCGGGAGGCGAGCGCGGCCCCAGCCCGGTGGGCGCGGAGGGCGTGGGGCGCTGCTCCCTCACCGGGCCGCAGGGCAGCGGGCTGGTGCGGTCCCTCCGTGACGCGGACGGTCTGGCGGTCGTTCCGGAAGGCGTCGGCCGTATCGAAAAGGACGAGCCCGTGTCGGTCGTCCTGCTGCCGGGCCGCTCATGAAGGGAGTGGCTCCCCTCCTTCTCGTCCTTGCCGCCACCGCGTGCCAGACTCCCCAATGGCCGGTGGACGGTCCGATCCGGTCCCCCTACGGCATCCGCAGCGGTGGGCTGGTGGGCGAGTTGCACCGCGGCGTGGACATCGGGGTACCCATCGGGACGCCCGTGCGGCCGATGTTGAGCGGCCGCGTACGCTTCGCCGGCACGATGAGCGGGTATGGGCAGGTGATCTGGGTCGACCACGGCGAGGACCTGCTGACCGTCTACGCCCACCTCTCGGAGATTGCCGTGGCGGCTGGCCAGGAGGTCTCCTCCGGGACGGTCATCGGACGAACCGGCGAGTCGGGGAACACGTCCGGGCCCCACCTCCATCTGGAGGTCTGGCGCTGGGGACGCGAGGTGGACCCCGTCCGGATGCTGGGGGGTCCGCCGGTCTAACCGTCGCGCAGGTCCCGGATGGCCTCCGCCAGCCTTGGCACGACCTCGAAGGCGTCCCCAACCACTCCATAGTCGGCCACGCCGAAGATCGGGGCGTCGGCGTCCCGGTTGACCGCCACGATCACCCCGGAGGTACGCATTCCGGCGAGGTGCTGGATCGCGCCCGAAATGGCGATCGCGAGGTACAGCTTCGGGGTTACCGTCTTGCCCGTCTGTCCAACCTGCTCGGCGTGCGGACGCCACCCCGCGTCGACCACCGCGCGGGACGCGCCCAGCGCGGCCGTCTCTCCCAGCGCGTCCCTGAGATCCTCCAGGAGGCCCCAGTTTTCGGGGCCCTTCATTCCGCGCCCTCCCGAGACGATGATCGCGGCTTCCGAGACGTCGATGGCGACGCCCTCGGACGCTTCAAACCCCTTGACCCGATAGCCCGCTACAACGCCGTCGGCTTCGCCCGCCAGCGTCTCGACCACGGCATCCCTGGCCGACTCCTGCGGCGAGAAAACGTTCGGGCGCACCGAGAGCAGTGCCGGCACGCGCTCCGCCCGCACACGGGCCAGCGCCTTTCCGGCAAAGACCGGACGCGTAGCCACGATATCGCCGTCGTCGACCTCGACGCCGGTCACGTCCGTCAGCAACGCGGTACGGAGCTTCGCGGCGACCCGCGGTGCCAGATCCCTGCCCGTCGCGGTGGCCGCGAAGACCACGGCCCGATAGCGCCGCGAACGAATGTGATCCGCCAGCACGGCCGCCCACGCGTCCACCCGGCCGGAGCCGGGCCGCGAGGACTCGAAGTCGATCACGCGGTCGGCACCGTACGCCCCGAGTGCCCCTCCGGAGGCACCGGCCGCTGCCACCGCCACCGAACCCCCGAGGCGATCCGCCAGCGTACGCGCGACCGTCACCACCTCTCGTGATACCCCCGCGAGAATCCCGCGCTTTGATTCCGCCACCGCAAGCACGTCGGCCATCAGAGGACCCTGGCCTCCTCGCGCAACAGTCGCACCAGTTCCTCGACGGCACCCGTGCCTTCGCCCACGATCCGTCCCTCCGGCCGCCGGGGCGGGTATTCCAGCCCCTCGACGACGAGCCCCGATTCCACCTCGGGAGCCGGCTTTTCCACCATGGGCTTGCGCTTCGCCATCATGATCCCTCTCAGGGACGCGTACCGGGGCTCGTACCTCCCCTTGGTCACCGTCACAACCGCGGGCAGGTCCATCTCGACGACCTCCTGGCCACCCTCCACCGCCCTGCGACAGGTCACCGCTCCGTCACCCACGTCCATCGCGGTCACCGACGTCGCGCAGGGACGCCCGAGCAACTCGGCCACCATGGGACCCACCTGCTGCTGATCGTCGTCGACCGCCTTCACTCCGAAGAGGATGAGACCCGCGTCGCCGTTCTCCAGCTCGGACACGAGCACCCGTGCCGTAGCCAATCCGTCCATGGTGGGTTCGCCCATGAGCAGCACGGCCCTGTGAGCCCCCAGCGCCAGGCCCGAGCGCAGTGACTCGCGGGCGGCCTCCGGGCCGAAGGTCAACAGCGTCACCTCGCCGTCGCCTGCTTCCTCCGCGAGTTGCAGGGCGGCTTCGACAGCAAACTCGTCGTAGGGGCTGAGCACGTACTTCACGCCGTCCCGCGTCACCTCTCTCCCGTCGTCCGCAATCCGGATCCGCGTCTCGGTGTCGGGCACCCGCTTCACACACACGGTGATATTCACGTGATTCCTCCCCGCTCCATTCGACCGGGCTAGAGAAAAGCGCCCGCGAGCGCGAAGCAGACGGTGGCCACGGCTCCCCCGGTGAGCGCGTAGGGCAGCTGGGTTCGTACGTGGTCCACATGGTCCGTTGCGGCCGCCATGGACGAAATGATGGTCGTGTCGCTGATCGGCGAGCAGTGGTCGCCGAAAATCCCGCCGGAGAGGGCGGCGGCCAGGAAGGGCGCCAGATCGAGCCCGAGGGCGGCCGCGGCGGGGACGACGATGGGGATCATGATGGCGAACGTCCCCCAACTCGATCCGATCGAGAATGCGATCGTGGACGAAACCACGAAGACGAGCGGGAGAAAGACCCCTGGCGACAGCACTCCCTGAGCCACGCCGGCCACGTAGTCACCGGTTCCCAGTTCCCTCGTAACCGCGCCCAGAGCCAGTGCAAGGAGCAGAATGAGGGCCAGGGGAACCAGTCCCCCGGCACCGCGCAGGGCGATGCGGACGAGTTCCTCGATCGTGAATGCTCTCTGCGCCAGCAAAAGAACCCAGGCGGCAGCGAGTCCGGCAAGCGACGCCCAGAGGACGGAAGTCGAACCATCGCCGCTGATCAGGTTCCCGTCTCCCGTCACCCAGAGACCAAAGGGCATCATCACAACCAGCACCACGATCGGGAGGATCATGTTGATCGGGCGCGCCGGGATCGGGGGTTCCGAGTCTCCCCCGAGCACGCCTTCGTCCATCATCGGGGTGGCTCCCGGCCGAAGCACCTCTCCCTTTGCGGCTCGCTGTTCGGCTTTCTTCATCGGACCCCAGTCCAGCCGGAACAGTATGACAGCCAGGGCCAGCGCCACGGCGGCGAACGAGTAGAAGTTGAAGAGGATCGAGCGCAGGAAGACGCCCAGCGCGTCTCCCTCCGGCACACCTGCCTCGCTCAGGAGCCGCAGGTTGGTCGCACCCCAGGCGTTCAGGGGAATCAGGATGCAGATGGGGGCGCTGGTGGAGTCGATCAGATAGGCCAGCTTCTCGCGCGAGTTGCGGTATCTGTCGAAGAGTGGGCGCGCGACCGAACCGGCGACCAGGACCGTGATGTTGCTCTCGATGAAGATGATCACCCCGATCACCCAGGCAAGCATCTGTGCGCCGCGACCGCCCGTGACCCATCTGCGGTGCTCCAGCCACGCAACGAAGCCCGCGACCCCGCCCGACGACCCCACTGTCGCGATGAGGGCGCCCATGACCAGGGTGAACATGATCACCTGCGCGTTGCCGGCGTTGCCGAGCACCGTGACCGTGGAGGCGACGGCGTCCATGAGCCCGGTACCGAAGTTCCAGCCACCAAGGATGGACCACCCGAGCCAAAGTCCTCCGGCGAGCGACAGGTAGACCTGGCGGGTGGCGATGGCCAGCCCGATCGCCAGGAGCGGCGGCAGCACGGAAACCCATGTCGGATCGTTCATGCCAGTAAGCTACAACCTCGGCGCCTTCACCGCCGGATGTCCCTTCACGAAGAACCGCAACGGCCAGTCGGCTGCCCGGGAAACCCCGATGCGGCCGGAGGTACCCACCTCCGCCTGGTCCACAGATGGGCCCGGGAGAAGCCGGATGGGCGGCAGGGCCAGGTCGTGATGGTTGTGACGCATGGTGATGCCGAGCGCCTGTGACAGCCGGCCGGGACCGTTGCAAAGATCGGTATCCCTTCCACGCCGCTCTTGCATGACATCCACCCCCACCCTGGGCTCCAGTGCCCGGATCAGCACGGCAGCCGGATCCCCGTCGGCGCCGGTAACCACGTTGACGCAATGATGGATGCCGTAGGAGATGTAGACGTAGAGGGTTCCCCCCTGCCCGAACATCGCGTCGTTGCGCGGTGTGCGTCGCTTCGACGCGTGAGCGTGCGAGGCCGGATCGTCCCGTCCCGAATAGGCCTCCGTTTCCACGATCACACCCCGGGTCTCACGGCCACCGACCGTCGAAACCAGCGTGCACCCCAGAAGGCGTGGGGCCGCCACCGCCGCGCTGCGGTTCAGAAACGGCCAGACCGAGCCGAGCGGTGACGCCACGACGGCTTCAGGGCTTGTCGCCACCCCCACGCGTGCGACGACCCGGTAGCAGAAAGCTCATCAAACCGGATCGCGCCGGCTTTTCGGAGTCTGGCGCGGGATCGGGAGCGTCGTCCACGGGCGCGACGGAGACGGTCGCACGGGCTCGGTGCCCGGGTGTGGACTCGGAGGATGTGCCCCCCGGCGCCGGAGGGGTGGTCCTGGACGGCCGCGCAGTCCGCGCGGAGGCACCCGCGTCCCGCTTCGAACTCCGCGCCGGCGGCTTGACCTGGGCCTTGCTTCTCCGCTCGAAGTCGTTGGCCCACTGGTCCAGGACGCTGTCCGCTCGCGCCCGGGAAAGGGCCTTGCGGACACGGTTCGGATCATCGTGCAGGACCTTGAAGACGTCGGCTCCGAAGTGGTCCACGAGGCGCTCGGCCGTCTTGACTCCCACACCCTTGTAGCGGTTGGCCAGGTAGCTCTTGATCGACGACGCGGTGGTCGGAAGCCCCAGGGCCTTGGCGTCGTAGGGCGCAGCAGCTCCCGCGCCCCGACCCTCGATGAGACGGATCGAATAGCTTCCGTCCCGGGATCGCTTCAGCTTCAACAGGCCCTCCGCTTCGGCGTACTGGAGGAACTTGCTGAACTTGCCGAAGCCGTGGGCGCTCTCGTTGAAGTCCTTGTCGATGCTGAGCATCTTGCGCTTCGCGTCCGAGTCCCGCACGGGATTGCGGTTCTTCCCCCCCGACTCCAGTACCGCCCGGGTCAACAGGTCGATGGCCGGGCCGGGGTCGCGCACCTGCCGTGTCTGCTGCGCGGGACGCGGCTCCCGCACAACCTGGGCCCGGGCGCCATCGTCGCGAGCGCCCTCGGCGCGACCCTTCCTCGCCCTGGTCGCCGGAGACCGTCGAGGCTGGGAAGCCCGGCGGCCCTTCTTGCGCTGTTCGTCGCCGTTATGCCCCGCATCCGCCCCCCCGCTCCGCGATGGCCGGGCTCCGTCGGTTTCCCCCGCGGGCGCGATCAGGTACTGTCCGTTCTCGGCCCGCTCGATGCCCAGGAGCCCCTTGTTTGCGGCATCCACCAGAAACTTCGAGAACTTCTTGTAGCCGAGGTTGCGTTCATCGAAAGTGGGCGACAACTCCATGATCACCTGCTTCAACCGGTCCGATCGCATGACGTCGCCCCGCGAGACCATGCGTGCCACCGCAGCCTCCACGCACTGCCATGCGTCGGGGGTCCCGGTACCGTCTTCGGACGTCTTGCTCAGCCCCGTCAGCGCAGTGTAGGAGTAGTACTCGTCACAGTTCTGGACGAGGATATCCGAGCTGGATTCCTGAATGCCGATCCCCACCACGTATTTCCCGTACTCCTTGAGCTTCAAGACCAGGCTGGAGAAGTCGGAGTCGCCCGTGAGGAGGATGAACGTGCCGATCTCGGGACGGATGAAGACCAGCTCGATGCCGTCGATGGCCATGCGGATGTCGGTGGCATTCTTCTTCGAGCTCCCGTAGGCGGGCGCGAAGATGAGGTCGATCGACGCTTCGGACAGGGGAACGATGTACTGCGGATACCGGCGCCAATCGGCGTAGGCTCTTTGTACCGTCACCTTCCCCTTTATGATGTCGGAGTCAAGGAGGTTCTTCAGTTCCTTGGCGAGGTCGCTGCGCATGCCCATCGTCACATTGTCGAAGTCGATGAGCAGGGCCGCGTTGGGGGCCTCCCGGCGGACTGGCCGGCCGGGATCGGCGTGCGGAGCTATCATGTAGGGATTCACCATCTGTGTTGAGTCGTCAAGCGGGTGTGTGCGCTTCCCCACCAGAGAGATCAAGGCGCCCCGACGAGACACGGCGGGCCAGCTCCTGGCGCCAGACCGTGCCGGATTCGGTAAGGGGAAGTTCCTCAATGAAGCTAACAAGATCGGGCACCTTGTATTCGGCCAGGGTCGCCGCGCTCCACTCCCGGACCTCCTGTTCGGTGACCAACCCTCCCTCGACCCGGACGACGCAGGCACAGATCGCCTCGCCCAGAATCTCGTCCGACACTCCGACCACCACGGCCCGGTCAATGGCAGGATGGGCCATCAGCCTGTCTTCCACCTCGCGCGGATGAACGTCGACGCCACCTCGCATCACCACGTCCTCCCGTCGGCCGAGCAGGTGCAGGCAACCCTCTTCGTCGACCATGCCGATATCCCCGGTGCGTAGAAAACCGTCGGCATCGAGCGACGCGGCGGTCTCGCGCGGCTGGCGGTGATATCCGCGCATCATCCCGGGACCCCGCACCCTGATTTCGCCCACGCTTTCCGGCGGCAGTGCCGCGCCGTCGTCGTCCGTAACCCGGACGACCGTGTCACGGATGGGCCGGCCCACCGTGAACAGCCGCTTCCCGGGAGGATCCTCCGGGCGGCCCACCGCCAGCGTAGACGCCCCTTCGGTCAGTGAGTAGGCGATGATGAGGGGGGCGTGGAAGGAGGCTTCGATGCGACGGGCCAGCACGTCCCCCGCTGGAGCACCCGAAGCGAGGCAGAGGCGGACGGTATGGGGAGCGACCGCCCCGTGGTCGATCGCCCTCAGGATGGTCGCAAAGAGCGTGGGAACGCCGTAGAGGACCGTGGCCCCGTGACGCTCGGCCAGTGCAAGGGTGTCGGCACCCTCGGAGTCGCCCTGCAGGACAAGGCTCCCACCTCCCAGCGCCGTGCCCAGCAACCCCGGACCGAGGCCGAAGGCATGGTGAAGCGCATTGATGCCAACCACCACATCGCCGGGCGCGATCCCGGCCGCATCCGTCGTCGCGCTTGCGGCGTGAAGAAGGTTGCGGTGACTGAGCTCCACGCCTTTGGGTTTCCCGCTGGTCCCGGACGTATAGAGGATGGCAAAGGGGTCGTCCGGACTCATCGGACTCGCGGTGAAATCGCGGCCCCGGCCGGCCGAGACGACGTCCTCCCACTGGAAGATCCGGTCGTCGTACCACAGGTCTTCTTCGCCAACGGTGACGAGGTACTGCAGTTCGGGAAGCTCGACGAGAAAGTCCTCGAAGCATTGCAGATAGTCGATGCCGTAGGCGTCCTCGGCCGAAACCGCACAGACCGCGCCGGAGTGCCTTAGCATGTAGCGAAGTTCCGGACGGGTGGCGCGTGGATTCAACGGAACCACCACAGCACCCAGTCTGGCCGCGGCGAAGACCGTGACGGCGAACTCTGGCCAGGCCGGCAGGACGACGGCGATCCTGTCGCCCTTCCCGACCCCGAGATTGGCCAGGGATGCAGCCAGCGCGTCGGCCTGGTCGTCCACCTCCCCGTAGGACAGGACGGCATCGCGCATCAGCAGGAAAGGGGCCGCACGGTCGGCGCCATGAGGCAGGATCGCGGAGACAACAGGGTCCAGCGAGCGCTCAGGGGGCGCCATGCGTCCTCCGGCCAGCATCCATGCGCGGCATGTCTTGAATGTTCGCGGACAGGGTTCCACCAGTCAAACCCGGACGCGGCCCCGCGACTGTCTGTTTCATTGCGCCCATCCCTTCATGATCCGGACCAGTTCGGTCGTCGCGACCGGAGTCGTCACCTCGTTTCCCACCCCCGTCCGCCCCAACTCCTCCAGACGCACCATATGGACTACACCGCTCCGGGTCTTCTTGTCCCGCACCATCAATTCCGCAATGCGACGGGGCCGGCGCAGCGCGGGATTGTCGTCGGGAAGGCCGAATGCCCTGACCAGGGAGCGGATTTCGCGCGTGGTCCCCTTGGCGGTCACCCCGAGGGCTTCCCCGATTCGGGCCTCCGCAACCATCCCGACCGCCACGGCATGACCGTGAGGAAGTGAGTACGCCGAGTCCAATTCGAGGGCGTGACCCACGGTGTGGCCGAGGTTCAGGATCTGCCGCCTTCCAGCCTCGAACTCGTCCCCCGAGACGACTTCGCCCTTGATCTCCACCGAGCGAACCACCGCACGCTTCACGGCCTCGGCGGCACCCCGCACCAGCGGCTCCGCCGTGCGTGACAGCCAGGCTGCGTACGGCGCGTCGACGATGACACCGTGCTTGACCGCTTCCGCGTATCCCTCCGCCCTGGTGCCTGCTCCGAGCGTGCTCAGGAATTCCGGATCAGCCAGAACCACCTCCGGGGCATGGAAGGCGCCGACCAGATTCTTCCCGGTCGGGTGATCGACACCCGTCTTTCCCCCGACAGATGCGTCGATCATGGCCAGCGTGGTCGTCGGGACCTGAATGAAAGGGACTCCGCGCAAATAGGTCGCCGCCACAAAGCCGGCCACGTCACCGACCACGCCGCCTCCGAGAGAAACCACGCAGGCGTCACGGCCCAACCCCGCGCCCAGCAGAGAATCCGTGAGGGCCGCCCACGTTTCACGCGTCTTGCTCGCCTCTCCCGGTGCGAAGGAGATCCCCACCACGTCGATTCCGCCGTCGCGCAGCGATGCGATCACTTCGGAACCCCACCGCGCTTCCACGTTGTGGTCGGAGATCAACGCGCATCGCCGTGACGGCGCGGCACGGGCAACCGCCGGGGCGATGAGTTCTCGCACCCCCGCCCCCACCCGAACCGAATAGCCTCCACCGGCGGAGCGGACGGATACTTCGCTGTAGTGGTTCAGGGGCCACCCCTTCAGTGAGGCCGCACAGTGCACGGGTTTGCCGCGGTCCGGGGACGAAACCCACTGCATTCGACCGCCGATCCGTCCACGGACTCACCTAGCATCATCGTGGTTGCCCGCCCGGTCAAGCTGCACGGCGCCGGGGGCCGAACGGTCGGAGGGAACCCCGCCGACGCGAATGGTGATAAATTGAGTGGCGGGCACACGCGCCGGTAGCGCGCGGAAACGCGAGGAAGAGGAGATCTTGTTGCGGACAGCCTTGAACAAGGTCCGGGGACTGCGGATCCCGCGCCCGGTGTGGGTCGTACTGCTTTTCCTCTGCACCGCTGCCGTGGGACTCGCAGCCGGGGCCTGGCAAAACCTTTGCGTCGACTGCCCGTCCATCGCGCAGATCTACACATACGAGCCGCAGCAGACGAGCAAGATCTACGCGCGGGACTCGACCCTGGTTCGCGAGCTGGGCCTGGAACGGCGTACCCCGGTGTCGCTTGCCAGCCTCCCTCCCCACGTGCCCCAGGCCTTCCTCGCGATCGAGGACAGACGCTTCTACTCGCACGGGGGGTTGGACTGGAAGGGCATTGCCCGGGCCGGTCTGGAGGTTATCCGCACGCAATCCCTGTCGGGCGCCGGCGGAAGCACGATCACGCAGCAGCTTGCCCGCAACATGTTCACGGACAGGATCGGCTTCGAGAAGCGGGTCCTGCGGAAGATGAAGGAGTGGCAGGTCGCCCTTGCTCTCGAGGAGGCGTATTCGAAGGATCAAATCCTTGAGGCATACATGAATCAAATCGGGTATGCTCATGGCTGGTATGGACTTCAAACAGCCTCGAGGAATTACTTCGGCAAGAACGCGATAGATATGAATCCGGCCGAGGGGGCGCTCCTCGCCGCGATCGCGAACCTGCCTGAGGTGTACAGCCCGCTCAACAATCCGGAGGCCGCTCGTGGCCGGCGCAACCTCGTCCTGGATCTGATGGTCCGGGAGGAGTACCTCACGGAAGACGAAGCCCAGCGGTGGAAGGCGGAACCCGTCCCGCTGGAACGTGCACGGAGTGTGCAGATTCAGGCTCCGTACTTCGTCGAGTGGGTGCGGGGGATTCTCGACGACCGCTTCGGCGGCAAGCTCTACACCGCCGGGCTCAGGATCTACACAACCCTCGATCTGGACATGCAGGCCGCCGCCCGAACCGCCATGGAGACAGGGTGGGAGCGAATCGAGGGCTGGCCCGGATTCTCTCACCCCACCTATGCGGAATTCGCCGCGGAGACCGACGAGGTCGACATCGACGACATCCCTTATCTACAGGGGATGTTCGTCGCGGTTGAACCGCAAACGGGCCACGTGCGGGCGATGATCGGCGGCCGGGATTTCGATCACTCCAAATTCAACCGGGCGACCCTGGCCCGGCGTCAAGCCGGATCCGCATTCAAGCCATTCGTGTACACCGCAGCCCTCGAGAGCGGAATCCCGGCATCGGAGGTGGTCCCGGACAGTCCGGTCGTCCTCGACCAGGTCGATGGCACCATCTGGAAGCCCGCCAACTACGAGCCGGAGTTCCTGGGCCCGATCACCATGCGCGAGGGCCTTCGCAAGTCGATCAACATGGTCGCCATCAGGATGGGTATGCGGGTCGGTCTCGAGTCGGTGGCGCAGATGGCGCGCCGGCTTGGCATCCGTACCGAGGTCGAGCGCTACCCGTCCAGCGCCATTGGGGCGGCGGAAGTCATCCCGATACAGCTGCTCGAAGCGTACTCGGCCTTTTCGACGCTGGGGACCAGGGTACGCCCCTTCCCCATCCTCAAGGTGGAGAGCGCCGACGGCGAGGTTCTATGGGAGCCACGTCCCGAACGTACCCGAGTGCTCGATCCGCAGGTCGCCCGGGTGGCCGTTTCCATGCTGGAGGACGTCGCCTTTCAGGGCACCGGCCACACCGGAATTCACATCACGGCCGGTCTGCCGCTGAGCGTCCCGGCCGCCGGGAAGACCGGTACGACCAACGAAGGCCGGAACGTTTGGTTCATGGGTTTCACACCCAATCTGGCAGCCGGCGTCTGGTTCGGGATGGACGAACCCGTGCCGATCGTAGGGCGGGCAACGGGAGGGGGGTTCGCGTCGCCGGTCTGGGGTGAGTTCATGCGGCGCGTCTATTTCGGCGACTTGCCGCAAGGCGAGTCCGGAACCGACGACGGGGCCGGGGCAAGGCCCCTTCTTGCCGTGCCGGATCCCTGGCCGGTGCCGGCAGGACTGATCTCCCGCCGGGTCGACAGCAAGACCGGGACGCTTGCGTCCAGATGGTGTCCGGCGGACGAAGCCTACGACGAACTCTACCTTCCCGGGACCGAGCCCACGGAAGTGTGCGACCGCCAGGCGCGGTCCGACCTTCCCGGTCGCGACCCCTGATCCCCCTGACCACCTGTCACCGCGAACTCATGACCAACGAATCCGGAACCCGAGTCTTCGTTTTCGAGACCACCCATCACGCCATGTGGGCCGAGGACGTGGCGCGCGAGCGGGCCATACCGGTCGAATTGGTTCCCGCGCCCCCCGACGGCGGTGCAAAGTGCGGAGTCGCCCTGCAAACACCGGCCCACCGGGTGGACGAGCTCACCGAAGCCCTCGACTCGGAAAGGATCCTCTACCGGGTCCTGCACGGCTGAGGAGCAAGACGGCGCGGCAACCTGGCGGGATGCACGGAGGGGCGACCCGGAATCCGGCGCCGGTCGGATGCGGCTGGGATTGTCAGTCCGCAGCCGCCCGCTCGATGACCAGCGGCAAGGGATCGGATTCGACCGCTTCCGCCACGGTGACCGCGTCGGCCACCACGCGTGTCCCGATGACAAGGTCGTCGTCCTCGGCACCGTGAATCACGGCCAGGACATCGCCGGCGGACACGGCATCGCCTGTGCGCACTTGCAGCTCGAAGCCGACTCGCGGGTCTACGTCCTGATCCTGACGGGTCCTCCCGCCGCCCATCGGAATGACGCCGTATCCGAGGGCGCGGGGATTGATCCCTGACACGATCCCGTCACGGCGCGCCGCGACAGCCCGGGTAAGAGGAGCGCGCGGCAAACCGAAACCGGTGCGAGAGAGGTCCAGGGAACCGCCCTGCGCCGCCACCATCCTGAGGAAGCGTTCAAGAGCGCCTCCACCGTCCAGCGCCTGCTCCGCCCGGCGCCGACCCTCGTCCGGGCTGTTGAACACCTTGCCCGAAAGCCCCATCTCCGCCACCAGTTCGACGCTGAGTTCGCGCAGATCGCCCGGCCCTCCGCCCGAGAGACACTCCACGGCTTCACGCACTTCCAGCGCATTGCCCACCGTTCTCCCCAGCGGACGGTCCATCGCCGAGAGCACCGCGGTCACCGCCAATCCCCGTCTGGCGCCGACATCGACCATGGCCCGTGCCAGCTCCCGGGACTCCGCGATGCGCGTGAGAAATGCGCCCCGGCCCACCTTCACATCCAGCACCAGCCCGTCGAGCCCCTCAGCCAGCTTCTTCGACATGATCGACGCCGTAATCAACGGCAGTGACGGCACCGTGGCGGTCACGTCCCGAAGCGCGTAGAGCCTCCTGTCGAGCGGCGCGATTTCATCCGTCTGGCCGATCATCGCACATCCGACGGATGCCAGCACCCTGTTGAATCTGTCGACCGGGATCCGGGTCCGCAGTCCAGGAATCGACTCGAGCTTGTCGAGGGTGCCTCCGGTGTGCCCCAGGCTCCGCCCCGACATCATCGGCACGATCATGCCCAGCTCGGCCGCGAGGGGTGCGAGGACGATCGAGACCTTGTCCCCCACCCCGCCCGTGGAGTGCTTATCCACGCGTGGGCCCTCCGTCATACCCCGGTCCAGGACATCACCCGAGCGGAGCATGACATCCACCATGACATCCAGCTCCTCGACGCCGAGTCCGTTGAAGTACACCGCCATGAGGAAAGCGGCCATCTGATCGTCGCCTACGGTTCCGTCCAGATACGCGTTGAGCAGTCCCCGCATCTGGCCCGGCGTGAGGGCACCTCCGTCCCGCTTGTTTGCGATCACCTGCTGGGGGATCACGCGGTGCCCCCTCATTTCCCACCTCCCCGGCATCGGCCAGATCGATCCTGCGGGCATTCCGTCACGGCCCCGGCTCCTCCCAACGGACCAGCACGGCATCGAGTGTGAAGTCGGAGGTGAGAAGGGCCGCTGCCAGGCCGGTCGCCGTAGGGCTCACGAGATGGCGGCGACCCCCGTCTTGGCGCTCTGCTCCGGACGGGCCGGAGGCTCCCAGTCGACCATCCCCTTCAGGTATTGGTTCAGCCAGCGCATCTCCTCGATCAGGAGGGTCCTCCGGTGCCGCGGCTCCTGGATTCCGTGGCCCTCCCGCGGAAACAGGATGAAGCGGGCCTCGACGCCCAGGTGGCGCAGACCCGCGAAGAAGTTCATCGACTGTTCCATCGTGTCGGTCCGATCCTGCGTGCCGTGGAAGAGGATCGTCGGCGTCGTCACCTTGTCGAGGTGGCTGAAGGCCGAGCGCTCCGTCCAGTGGTCCCGGTTCGACCAGGGATCACCGCCAAGGTACCAGCGGACGACATCGAAGTTGAAGCCCGCGCCGAACTCGCTCCGCCAGTCCGCGACCATGGCCCCGAGGCTCGCCGCCTTGAACCGGTCCGTGCGTGTGATCGTCCAGCCGCCCAGGATCCCCCCGTAGCTCCAGCCCTTGACGGCCAGGGAATCGGCGTGAGCTACACCCCGTTCGATGATCGCGTCGACGCCGGTCATGAGATCCTGGTAGTCCCCGCCGCCGATATCGTTCATGTTGCCGCGCAGCAGCGCGTCGCCGTACCCGGACGAACCCCGGACATTGGGCTGCAGTATGGCATAGCCCTGTGCGACCAGGAGTTGCGCATCGGCGTCGAAGCCGCGGGTAAAGACGCCCGCGGGACCGCCGTGGATCTCAAGAACCGTGGCGCCGGGCGCGCTCCTGCCCGCGGGCTGGTAGAGGAGTCCCTCGATCTCGAGTCCGTCGTAGCTCGTCCAGCGGACGACCTCCGGCTCGGCCAACGCCTTCCCCGCGAGTTCCGGATTCACCTCCGTGAGCCGAACCCGGGAACCGTCCCGCAGATCGTACAGCCAGAGGTCGCCTGGATCGACGGGGCTTGCGTACTGGACCGCGGCCAGATTGTGGAGGGCGTCGAAGGAGGCCCCGCCAAGCACCCCCTGCTCGTGGGTGAGCTGTTCGATTTCATCCGAACGGATGTCGATTCGGAAGAGATTCGCGTCCGTGCGGTCAAGTGCGACCATGTCGATGAAACGCCCCCCGGGGTTCCACCGGTAGCTCCGCATGTCCAGGTCCGTGTCCCCAATCAGCTGCCGCGTCTCTCCGGTGGGGATATCGTGGTGATAGAGGTTGCCCTGGTCGAGCTCCCAGGTTTCGAGATCCGGCGCCACGAAGGTGATCGCGCGGCCATCCGGGGACCATGCCAGCTGCGACTCCGGCGCGTCGTTGTCGGTGATCTGAACTTCCTCGCCACTCGCGATCGTCAACAGCGCGATTTCGGCCAGGTGTCCGGCGTTCCGGCGATTCTCTCCCCGGTGCGAATAGGCCAGGAAGTTGCCATCGGGTGACGGCGCGAAGTTCCCGATGCGGCGGGGCTCCGGAGTCAGCCGGGTCGCGTCGTGGGGAGCGTCGGCAAGTTCCACCATCACCTGCCAGACCCCGTTCCAGGATCCGCGGGTCTGGCCGTTGGGCCCTTCGTCGATGAAGACGGCGTCGTCGCCATTCTTCCGTTCCTTCTCCACGTCATCCGGGAGCGAGTCGCTTGCCAGAAAGAAGATCGACCCGCTGTCCACCGACCAGCGGTAGGAGCCCACCGCCGTCACATGCCGGGTGAGCTTCACGGCCTCGCCGCCGTCGACAGGGAGGACGAACAGCTGCCGCACCTTGTCGCTGTCGCCGACCGGGCGCGTAAACGACACCCACCTCCCGTCGGGAGACCATTCCGGGTTGCTGTCGTCGGCAGAGCCCGTGAAGGGCCGGGCATTCTGCCCGTCGGCCCCGACGACCCAAATCCGGCTCACCCTCTTGTTCTCGTCCCAGTCCAACTCGTTTCTGACGAAGAGTACGCGCGACCCATCCGGCGCAAGTCGGGGTCCCGAGACCCGCGCCATGTCGATCGCGTCGTCGAACGAGAAGGTCGGCCCGCTGCTGGCCTGGGCCGTCAGCTGATCGGCTCCGAACGCGGCAAGAAGGGCTGTGATCGAAACGAGCGGGACGTACGTGCGCATTGTTCGTGCTCCATCGAGAAATCGAGTGTGACGGATTCCCATAATAGACGTGAAGCACGCCGGCGGCATCCCGGGCGGGCAACCGGCAGCGCAAGCGCAGACGGTCCCACACGCCTGGGACGGGGGCCGGGGCCCCGTTTCGGGGACTGTCGGCCGGTCGCGCTACCGCGACGGGAGGGTGAGTTCCAGCAACTCCCCGGGGCCCACCGGTAGCGTCTCGGTGAGGAAGTCGGGCCCGGCCAGGAATTTCACCCGCAGTTGAATGTCCGGAAGATACCAGGACGTCTTGAAGGTCGCCTCGCCCTTTCCGGGAACGATTCCGAGCCTCCGCACCGACGCGCCGCGGGCCGTGTAGACGGTAGCCTGGCTGAAATGAAGGTTGCGGACGAGGATCTCGATCTGCTCCGCCTGGCGCTGGGCATCCCCGTCGAGCGGGTTGTCTCTCGATCCGCGCGTGGCCGTGCAGGCGGCGAGGGCGGGAACGAGGAACGCGGTCAATACCACCGCTTGCCGCCAGGGACGAAACAGGGTGTGCGGCTTCCATCCATACATGTTCGTCTCCTTGATCGAAAGAGGTCTCGCTCCCCTTGTACACGGCACAGCGCGCGAAGCTCCCCGGATGGAGACAACGACCCACCTCGCGAATCGCTTGCCCCCCGACACCAGGCATCGTATTCCATACACTGTCGTCGTTGTCAGTGCCCTTGTCCAGGAGGCTCACGGTGAGACACCCCGCCCTGTTCTGCATGCTGCTCCTGCTCGCTGCTCCCCCTCTGGCGGCCCAGTCCGACCGCCTGACCGAGATGGACGTCTTCGAACTGGAGTACGCCAGCGACCCCAGGATCTCTCCCGACGGGGACTGGGTGGTCTACGTCCGCCAATTCGCCGATGTCATGACCGACATGAACTACTCGAACCTCTGGCTGGTGCGCGCCGACGGGAGCGGGCACCGTCCCCTCACGACGGGCAGGTTTGCCGACAACAGCCCGCGATGGTCCCCGGACGGATCCCGGATCGCTTACATGTCGAACCGGGATGGCATGCCCCAGATCTACATGCACTGGGTGCAATCGGGGCAGACCGCCGCCATCACGAACCTCACCGACCCGGCCACGAGCCTGTCCTGGTCACCCGACGGGTCGCGGCTGGCGTTCTACAAACTCGTGCCGGAAGCTCCGCTGACCGTCGGTGAGTTGCCCGCGCCCCCGGCCGGGGCGCAGTGGGCCGCACCGGCCAAGTACACCGACAAGCTGGTGTTCCGCTTCGACGGCATCGGCGACATGCCGGCCGGGTACTGGCACCTCTTCACCGTCCCCGCGGAAGGCGGAACTCCGCGCCAGCTGACGAGCGGGGAGAGGAGCTACTCGACCGGGTTCTTCTCGGCGGCGGGCGACGGGCCGGCATGGACTCCGTCCTCGGATGCGGTCCTGCTTTCGGCCAACCTGAGGGACGACTGGGAACTGGATCTGCTGGACTCGGAGATCTACGAGGTCTCGGTGGACGATGGGTCGGTGAGGACCCTTACGGATCGGCGCGGACCGGACGCCTCTCCGACGGCTTCACCCGACGGCCGCCGGATCGCCTACCTGGGCTACGACGACCGCTATCAGGGCTACCAGTTGACTCGGCTGTACGTGATGGACCGCGATGGATCGGGGTCACGGGTGGTCAGTGCTTCGCTGGACCGATCCGTCTATCAGATCAAGTGGGCCCCCGGCGGCGAAGGCATCTACGGACTCTACGACGACGAGGGGAACACGAAGCTCGCGCTGTTCAACCTGGATGGAACCCACACCGTCCTCGCCGAAAACGGGGGCAGCGGTTTCATGGCGTACGGGGGCTTCGGGGTCTCCTATACGGTGGCCGCCGACGGCACCTTCGCCTACACGGTCAGCCTGCCGGACCGTCCCGGCGACGTCGTGGTTGGCCTCGCCGGGAACGAGCCGACGCTCGTCACCGGGGTCAACGACGACCTCTTTGCGGGCAAGACCCTGGGGGCGGTGGAAGAGATCTGGTGGGAGTCATCGAAGGATGGGCGCCGGGTCCAGGGCTGGATCATGAAGCCTCCCGACTTCGACCCCGAGCACAGGTATCCCCTTGTCCTGGAGATCCACGGGGGTCCGTTCGCCAACTACGGGGACCGCTTCGACGTCGAGAAGCAGCTCCTGGCCTCCAACGGCTTCGTGGTCCTCTATGCGAATCCGCGGGGGAGCACCAGTTACGGCGAGGAGTTCGGCAACCTCATCCACCACGCCTACCCGGGAGACGACTTCCACGACCTCGATTCGGGAGTGGACGCCGTCATCGACCAGGGATTCATCGACGAGGACAACCTCTTCGTTACCGGCGGCAGCGGCGGCGGCGTCCTTACCGCGTGGATGATCGGGAACACGGACCGCTTCAAGGCGGCCGTGTCCTTCTATCCCGTGATCAACTGGTACAGCTTCTCCCTGACCGCCGACATGTCTCCCGTGGCCGTCAAGTACTGGTTCCCGGGTTTGCCGTGGGACAACGTCGAACACTACGAGGAGCGGTCGCTGCTCTCCGTGGTGAAGAACGTGAAGACCCCCACCCTGATCATGACGGGCGAAGAGGATTGGCGGACCCCGATGTCCGAGTCCGAGCAGTACTACAAGGCGCTCAAGCTCCTGGGCGTCGACGCAGTGCTCGTGAGGGTGCCGGGCGAAGCACACGGCATCTGGGGACGGCCCTCGCACGGAATGGCCAAGATCACCACCGTGAAGGGATGGTTCGACAAGTACTCGACCCGGAGGCGACCGGTGTCCTGAGGGGACCCCGCCGCAACGTCAGGGTTGCCCCCGCGCGGGCCACGGACCGCCTCTCGGTGGCTCCGTCCTCCCGGGGCCCGTCAGCGCAACTCGATCGGCACGAAGTCCCGGCGAGGGTGGCCCCGGAAGACCTGGCGCGGCCGGGCGATCTTCTGTTCGCGGTCGACGACCATTTCTTCCCACTGGGCCAGCCACCCCACCGTGCGCGGAATGGCGAAAAGCACGGGGAAGAGTTCAACCGGGAAGCCCATCGCCTGGTAGATCAGCCCCGAGTAGAAGTCCACGTTGGGGTAGAGGTTGCGCTTGACGAAGTACTCCTCCTGGAGCGCGATCTTCTCCAGCTCCAGCGCGATGTCCAGCAGTGGACTGCGTCCGGTGACCTCGAAGACCTCGTCGGCCGCCCGCTTGATGATTGTTGCCCGGGGATCATATGCCTTGTAGACCCTGTGGCCGAACCCCATCAGGCGCCGTTCGCCGCGCCGCACGCTGTCCATGAACGCGGGAATGTTGTCGGTCGTGCCGATTTCGGTGAGCATCCGCAGAACCGCCTCATTGGCCCCGCCGTGCAGCGGACCGTAAAGCGCACCCATCGCGCCGGCCATCGCCGAGTAGGGATCCACCCGCGAGCTGCCGATCACCCGCATCGCCGTCGTCGAGCAATTCTGCTCATGGTCGGCGTGGAGGACGAAAAGGACGTCCAGGGCGCGGACGAGAGCGGGGTGCGGTTCGTACTCCCGCCCCCCGATGCGGAAGAGCATATTCAGGAAGTTCGCGGTGTAGGAAAGTCCGTTTTCCGGATAGACGTAGGGCAGCCCCTTGTGATGCCTGAAGGCGAACGCCGCCAGCGTTGGCATCTTGGCCAGCAGTCGGACGATCTGAATCCGTCGGTTCTCCGGGTCGTCGACCTGCTTGGCCTCGGGGTAGAAGGTGGACAGCGCCGCTACGGTCGAGATCATCATCCCCATGGCGTGAGCGTCGTACCTGAAGCCCTGCAGGATGGTGAGTACGTTCTCGTGCACGTATGTGTGGAACGTCACGTCGTCAACGAAGTCGTCGAGTTCTTTCCCGTTGGGAAGTTCTCCGTTGAGGATCAGGTGAGCCACCTCGAGGTACGTGGCCTGCCCCGCGAGCTGTTCGATGGGGTATCCCCGGTACTCCAGGATGCCCTTGCCCCCCTTTACCTCGGTGATCCGGCTGGTTGTGAACGCCGTGTTGGTGAAGCCGGGGTCGTACGCCATCATCCCGAAGTCGGTGTCATGCACCTTGATCTTGCGCAGGTCCATGGCGCGGATCACGTCGCCATCCAGGACATCGACTTCGTAGTCCCGCCCCGTGCGGTTGTCCCTGATGGTAAGGGTGTTTTTCCGTTCGCTGTCAGACATCTCTTCTCCGGGCCGGCCGAGGCCGGGTTGGGGGGGGTCGGTCGCGACTGTCCAGCCAGGCAACCCGTGGCAAGAACCCCCGAAGCTACACAGGGTTTGAACACGGGCCGCCAACAGCCCACGGGGAAAATCTCCGCGGCATTCGAGCGGATTTACCCACGGGCCGCTTGTAGTTTAGCACCGGAAACAAGCTCCCCAACAGGGGGAGTTCGACGAAGGGTCATGCGATCCGGACTGCAGCACCCTATGAACTCGACATGATCGGCAGGACCGAGATCCGGGTTCTGTCCAGCACGTCGACAAAATGCTTCGTGTAGACCCGAAGCTGGGCCAGCTTCGGGATCCAGTCCATCGAGTGGATCGAATCGAGAGGATACATCTGAAACTCCAGCATGCCCCCCAGCAGCCGGCCCTCGTCCACATAGACCGTCACAGGGCAATCGAAGGAAACCCAGTCCACGCCAATCAGACACGTCGAGACCGGAAAGTGCGCATGGCGCCGGAAGACGGCCGTCGGATCCGGATTGATCGCTTCGGCGATGTCCGTCGGGGAAATGTGCTCGACAACGTAGTGGGTTCTCATCCTCCGCCGGGCAAGCACCTGGTAGGAACGCGGCCGCACGGTCAATCCTTCGAGTGTCACGGGATCCGGCTGGAGCTGGATCTCAAGGCCGTTGCCCCGGGAGACGGTGACAGTCCCCTGGCTGGTTCTGTATCCCAACTGTTCGATCACGATCTGCCATGTTCCAGGGGGGAAGGCCGCGAAGTCGAACCGCCCATCCAGGTTGGATTGGGTGAAGCGTTCAAGCTCGGGCACCTTGATCACGGCAGCGACGATGGGCTGCCCGGTCAGCGCATCCACAACTCGCCCGGTCAACGCGAACGGCGGACCCAGGGAGTCGGCGGATGGCGCAGCAACGCGTTCCTGGGCAGTCGCCGGGGTGTTGACGGCCTCCCGGCAGATCAGACCCAGACACACGACAAGGGTCGCGCCGAGGACGCGCATCGACCCGGAGAAACCCACGCCCCCCGCCGCCGATTCCCTTCGGACTCCACCGTCAGAGGTCCACCGGGGGCGGCCAGGAGCTATGGCTCGATGCGCTCGAAGACCCCACGGTTTCCGTCCTTGTCGAATGCGACCACGTCGTAGGCCTGCGGGTACGGTCCCTCCATCCCGGGCGAGCCGATCGGCATTCCGGGCACCGCGATGCCCGCAAGCTCGGGCGCCTCGTCCAGGAAGGCGCGCACAACGCGGGCGGGCACGTGTCCCTCGATGACGTAGTCGCCGACAATGGCCGTGTGACAGGACGACAGGTCGAACGGCACTCCCGTTCGCTCCTTCACCGCGGTCATGTCCGCCACATTCTCCACACTCACCTTGAAGCCCGCGGCCTGCATGTGGTCTACCCATTTGGCGCAGCACCCGCAGGTGGGCGACTTGTAGACGTGGATGTCGGCTTCCCCCGGTGACTCCCCGGGGCGAAACGACATGACCAGAGCGACGCCTCCGAGCAGCAGAATCCCGGCGGCCAGTTTCTTCATGTTCATCGCATTCCCTTCCAGTTCGGACCCGGGGGTGCAAGGACGCACGCCCCGCACCCCGGCTTTGCACCATGTACAAGATAGCCCGCTCTCGCGTCCGGCTGAAAGTGGGCGGGACCACGCTCCGGCACACCGGTCCCATCGCTGCATGTGCCTGTCCCGTACCGCAGTCCCCCGGAGACGCCGAAGCAGGGGGACACCCCCGTTTCGGGTTCCAGCCGACACGTACCGCACCACCACCCTTGCCATCCGGCTACTCCCGGATCGACAATCAGACTCTCGGCACAACGTGCTGCCACATCCACGCGACCCACGAAATGAGGCTCGACGTTGCACAGGAAACTCCGCTACGCTCCGGCACTGGCCCTGACGTTGCTCTTCCCTGCCGGCGCGATTGCCCAGCAGGAGGGCGGCTACGACTACTGGCAGTTCAACCGCGAGGTCATCAGCCGTGGCATGCAGGCGGTCTTTCTGTGCAACGGCCTCTTCACCTCCAACCGGACGCTGGAGCAGGTCTTCGCCCAGGAGATCGCGTACATCCGTGAGCCGGCGGGCTCGGCGGCGGGCGGCGACTACGAGGTCGACCGGGAACGCAGGGCGGTGGCGATCGGGACCCCCGGCGCGGTCCCTGCCATGCGGGCAGCCTTCCGCGAAGGCATCGGCTGCGTGATCATGGCGCCCGACCAGGACTTCGACGACATCGAGAGCCTCCCCGTGCTGGACATGCCCCCGCCCCCCGGCGACCCAGCCACGATCGCCTGGCCCGACGGCGATCTCGTCGAGGATTCCACCTTGCCCCCGGACGTCGACGCGGCGGCTCTTGAGGCCGCCTCGGACTGGGCCTTCGACCGGGAGTCCCCGGAGCAGGTCACCCTGAGCCTCATGGTCGTCCATGGCGGAAGAATCGTCCACGAGCGCTACGCCCCCGGCGTCGACGTCTCCACGCGTACCCGCACCTGGTCCACCGCCAAGAGCATCGCCGTGACCCTCATCGGAATCCTGGCCGACCAGGGACGCATGGAGCTTGATGCCCCTCTCGGCTTCGACTGGCTGCCGCGGGCGGGGTCTCCACAGAGCGACCCGCGGGCACGGATCACCCTCCGCCATGTCCTCAACATGTCGAGCGGGCTCTACCCCATCGACAATCGCGGGCTCGAGTACGCAACGGGTTCCGGGCTTTCCTACTGGGCCGGCGCAAGCTCGGTGTTAGGGGCACGGCACCGGGCGCTGATCCGGGAGCCGGGGTCCAGCTGGGACTACGAGAACTACGACACTCTGCTCGGCATCTACGCCATGAAGCTCGTTCTGGGCGACGAATACGCGACATTCCCGCGAAGGGCTCTCCTCGACCGCATCGGAATGAGGAACACACTGCTCAGCGTGGACCGTTTCGGCGACTTCATCCTGAGCAGCCAGGTCTACACCAACGCGCGCGACCTGGCCCGCTTCGGCCTCCTCTACCTCAACGCCGGCGTCTGGAACGGGGAACGGATCATTTCCGAGGAGTGGATCGACTTCGTGCGCACCCCCGCTCCCGCCACCGCCACCAGCGGCAACTTCTACGGGGGCCAGTGGTGGCTGGTCCCGGACAGCCGGACGGACGTGCCCGGCGACGCCTACTCCACGGCCGGAAACCGAGGACAGTTCGTGGTGGTCGTCCCGACGCACGACCTGGTAATCGTCCGCCGCGGGCTGGACTACGGCCGCCAGGGATTCGACCGCTGGGACCTGACCCGAGAAGTACTGAAGGCGGTGCGCCCGGTCACCGACAGGGACTGACCCGGTCGGCAGTCCACTGTGACGTCCCGGCCCGGCGCCCAGGTGGCGGGGCAAGTTCCCGGGGGGCGCCGACAGGTTGGCAGAGTGCCGAGGGAGGGACTCGAACCCTCACGCCCGCAAGGGCAAAGGTTTTTGAGACCTTCGCGTCTACCGGTTCCGCCACCTCGGCTGACTGCAACCGGACGGGTCCGATCACAACCCACAATTGTAGTCTCATCACCCCCGGTGTTGAAGCACGCCCGCTCTCCGGCACCCCTGGGGGCCGGTGCGAAAAATGCGCAGTGCACGCCGCCGGGGATTGAGTTAGCGCCTCCCGCTCGCCATCCTTGAGGGCCCGGACCAGATTCCCCCAGGAGGAGGCGACCCCGCGTGCCAACCCGTCCGACCGATCCCTTTGGAGCTCTCGCGACCGTCGAGCTCGCCGAGGGCCCGACCTCGTTCTACCGCCTCGGACGCCTGGAGGAGACCGGCGTCGCGTCACTGGACCGACTTCCTTTCTCCATCCGCGTACTCCTCGAGAACGTGCTCCGCAACGCCGGTGACGGCTACGTCTCGCCGGAGCACGTCGAAGCCGTAGCCGCCTGGAGCCCTGCCAACGCAGGCGCGGACTTTCCCTTCATGCCCACCCGGGTGGTGCTCCAGGACTTCACGGGGGTGCCCGCGATCGTGGACCTGGCGTCCATGCGGGACGGCATCCGCGAGATGGGCGGCGATCCTGGGCGCATCAACCCGCTCGTGCGCGCCGACCTCGTCATCGACCACTCCGTGCAGGTCGACTTCTTCGGCACCGGGTTCGCGTTCGAGAAGAACGTGGCACGCGAGTATGAACGCAACCGGGAACGGTACGCCCTGCTGCGCTGGGCCCAGGAGGCCTTCGAGAACTACAGCGTCGTGCCCCCGGGCACCGGCATCGTGCACCAGGTCAACCTGGAGTACCTCGCATCGGTCATCCACCGCCGCAAGCACGACGGCGCCTTCCTGGCCTACCCGGATACGGTCGTCGGGACCGACTCCCACACCACGATGGTCAACGGACTGGGCGTGGTGGGCTGGGGGGTCGGGGGGATCGAGGCCGAGGCCGTGCTCCTGGGTCAGCCCTACTACATGCTGCTGCCCGAGGTGGTGGGGGTGAAGCTCACCGGCGCACTCCCCGAGGGGGCGACGGCGACCGACCTCGTGCTGCGCGTGACGGAACTGCTGCGGGCGCACGGGGTTGTCGGCCGGTTCGTGGAGTACTACGGCGCCGGGCTGTCCGGGCTCACCCTTCCCGACAAGGCGACGCTGGCCAACATGTCACCCGAATACGGAGCGACCGTGGGATTCTTCCCGGTCGACGCCGAGACGCTCACCTACCTCCGAGGCACGGGGCGGAGTCCCGAGTTGGTCGAACGGGTCGAACGCGTCGCCCGCGAACAGGGACTGTTTCGCACGGATGAGACCCCCGACCCCGAGTACACCTCCACGCTGGAACTGGACCTCGCCTCCATCGAGCCCAGCGTTGCGGGACCCAGGCGCCCGCAGGACCGGATCGACCTCACGGGTATCCGCCCATCCTTCGCACGCGACCTCCCGGGGCTGGTCCCGGCGGGCTTCTCCCTGACGGGCAGCGCGCACGACGACGACGGGGGCGGCACGGCGGTGGCAACGAGTCGACGCCGCACCGTCGAGATCGAGATGGACGGCCGCACGATGGAGATCGGCGACGGAACCATCGTCGTGGCCGCGATCACGAGCTGCACGAACACGTCCAACCCTTCGGTGATGGTCGGCGCCGGCCTCATGGCGAAGAAGGCGCGCGCGCTCGGCATGGAGGTCATGCCCTGGGTGAAGACGAGCATGGCGCCCGGCTCGCAGGTGGTCACCGACTACCTCGAGGCCGCGGGTCTGATGACGTACCTGGAGGAGTTGCGCTTCAACCTGGTGGGGTATGGCTGCACGACGTGCATCGGCAACAGCGGTCCCCTTCCCGGCGCGGTGGCCGAAGCGGTGTCGGAGCACGGCCTGGTTGTGGCATCGATCCTCTCCGGCAACCGCAACTACGAGGCCCGCATCCACGCGCTCGTGCGCGCCAACTACCTGGCATCACCCATGCTGGTCGTTGCCTTCGCCCTGGCCGGACGCATCGATATCGACCTGTACAACGAACCGCTGGGTCGGGCCGCCGATGGCCGCTCGGTCTTCCTGGCCGACCTTTGGCCCACTCCCCGGGAGATCCGCGACACGGTCGCCGCGTCACTCAAGCCCGAGATGTACCGGCAGCGCTACGCCCGGGTCTTCGACGGTGACGAGCACTGGCAGGCCCTCCCACTTCCGGAAGAGGGGAACCTCTACGATTGGGATCCGGATTCCACCTACATACGTAATCCACCCTTCTTCCAGGGCATGAGCGCCGACCCGCCTCCGCCCGAGGATGTGCATGGAGCCCACGCTCTGGCGGTGCTGGGACAAACCGTCACTACCGATCACATCTCCCCGGCCGGCGCGATCCCGAGGGACGAGCCCGCAGGGCGCTACCTGCAGGAGCGCGGCGTGGATCCGATCCGTTTCAACACCTTCGGATCGCGCCGCGGCAATCACGAGGTCATGATGCGCGGGACCTTCGGCAACGTGCGGCTCAGGAACCTGATGCTCGACGAGAAGGAGGGCGGCTATACGGTCCACGTGCCGAGTGGCGAGACGACGACGATCTTCGAGGCCTCAGAGAGATACCGCGCCGCCGGAACGCCCCTGGTCGTGATCGCGGGGCGGGAGTACGGCACGGGGAGTTCCCGGGACTGGGCCGCCAAGGGAACCATGCTGCTCGGCGTCAAGGCGGTGATCGCGGAGAGCTACGAGCGCATCCACCGATCCAACCTGGTGGGGATGGGGGTGCTACCGCTCCAGTTCGGGGACGGTGAGGGTGCCCGGTCGCTGGAGCTGAACGGGACCGAAGTCTACGACATCACCGGGATCGCCAGTGGACTGGAGCCGGGCGGACAGGTGGAGGTGACGGCAACGCGCGCCGACGGCTCGTTGGCTTCGTTCCAGGCGACGGTCCGGCTCGACTCCGATGTGGAGGTCGACTACTATCGCAACGGCGGTATTCTGCACACGGTCCTGAGGAGGCTCGCGGCCGAGTAGCGCCGGCGCCTCCCTACCTGTCGCGCAGCGCCAGCGGTGGCCCGAGTACCTCGCGCGCCACAACCACGCGCCGGAGGTCGGCGGGACTGTCCAGGCCCAGTCGCTTGCCCAGGTCGATCGACCCCGACCTCCGACGCGTTGCCGGGGCGGCCTGCTCCGGCTCCGTCGCCGGCGAAGCCGCCTCGGCTCTGGCTTCCTCCGGCACGGGCACCCGTGGGGACGGCCGTGGTTCGATAGGGCGCCGATCCCGCGACCGGACCTTGATCTCGCGCGGGGCCCTGTCGCGCAGCTCCAGTACCCGCGCCTCCCGGCCCGGAGGCAATGCCGGTTCAACCGTCCGGCGCGACGGCGGAACCGGCTCCACCGTCCGTGACGACGGCCGCACCGCCGGCTCGACCTCACGGGGAGGCGGAGGGGGCCACACCGGCGGCTCGGCCTCAGGGGTCGGCGGCCACACTGGCGGCTCGATTTCCGCAACCGGCGCGCTCCGCTGGGCGACCGGAGCGGGACGCACCGGGGTTGGCCCGGCCGCCTCGTCGTCGTCCATCGGCAGCCACTCGAGCTCCTCCATCGCGCTCGCGAAGGGATCCACGCGCGCCGGCCGGGTACCGTCCTCCGCCTCCCTCGCGGCCCGCTTCCTCGCGAGCTTCCCCAGCATCTCCATCAGCGCGGCGATGAGCGCGATAACGGCGAGGAGCCTGAGGTCCACGATTCGGTCTCCTGCTCCTAGGACTGCTGCTGGTCGTCCGGGTCACCCTCCGCTATAGCCCGCCGCATGTGGGTGTCCGATTCGATGTTGCGGTACTTGGCGTAGTCCATGATCCCCATGTTGCCGCTCCGGAAAGCGTCGGCCATGGCCAACGGGATCTTGGCCTCGGCCGCAATCACTTCGGCGCGCATCTCCTCGACCCGTGCCCTCATCTCCTGCTCGCGAGCCATCGCCATGGCGCGGCGCTCTTCGGCCCGGGCCTGCGCAACGCGCTTGTCGGCCTCGGCCTGGTCGGTCTGCAGCTCGGCCCCGATGTTCTTGCCGACATCCACATCGGCGATGTCGATCGAGAGGATCTCGAAGGCCGTCCCCGAATCGAGTCCCTTCTGCAGGACCGTCTTCGAGATGGCGTCCGGATTCTCCAGCACGGCCTTGTGCGAGTCGGCCGAGCCGATCGTCGAGACGATGCCCTCGCCCACACGCGCCAGGATCGTCTCCTCCCCGGCACCGCCAACGAGGCGATTGATGTTCGCCCGGACAGTGACCCGCGCAATGGCGATCAGCTGGATTCCGTCCCGGGCCATCGCCGCGACCCGCGGAGTCTGGACCACCTTCGGGTTCACCGAGACCTGCACCGCCTCGAAGACGTCACGGCCGGCGAGATCGATGGCCGCCGCCTGCTGAAAGGGAAGCTCGATGGTGGCCTTGTCGGCGCTGATCAGAGCACGCACGACGCGGTCCACGTCGCCCCCCGCGAGGTAGTGGGCTTCCAGATGTTCGACGTCCAGCGGCAATCCGGCCTTGGTGGCTGCGATCAGCGGGCGCACGACCGCCGGAGGACTGACCTTGCGGAGACGCATCCCCACCAGGTTGCCCAGGCCCAGCCTGACGTTCGAGAAGAACGCCTCCATCCAGAGTCGAACCGGTACGGCCCATAGCAGGGTCAGAAGGGCGATGAGCCCCACGAACAGCAGCACCACGGTAGTGATCAACGGATCCATGTGAGTGTTCTTCCTTTAGTTTGAATTGACCGCACGTACGATGTGCCGGTACCCCTCGGCACTTGTGATGCGGATCTTCGTGCCCTCCTCGATCCATTCGCTCTCGGACACTACATCCATTCGCTCGTCGGCAAACAGACCGACCCCGGCCGGACGCAGGGCGGTGATCGCCACGCCTACGGCCCCCTCAAGGTCCACGCGGATGTCCGCCGAGGTGTAGCCCTCGTCGCGGTCGGTGGACTCGGGGAGGAGTACCCCGCTACGCTTGAGCCGCCGGCTCCTGGGCAGAAAGCGCAGTAGCCCCCACGCGGCGATGGCCACCAGAAGCATGGTGGCCGTCAGCACCGTCGCCGCCTGAGCGAAGTCCGCCCTCGTCGGCAGCTGTCCGACCTGAGCCATGAAGAGACCGCCGAGCAACGCCGCGATTCCGGCGATCCCGAAGATGCCGAACCCCGGGATAACCAGTATTTCGACTCCCACCAGCACGGCACCGATTGCGACCAGGATGACGTCCTCGGCGCCTGCGAGCCCCACCAGCAGGTGCGCCCCGAAGAAGAGGGCCAGCGACAGTAGGCCGGCGATGCCCGCCCACCCGAACCCCGCCGTCTTGATTTCGATGATCAGTCCGAGAAAGCCGAGTGACAGGAGGAAGGGCGCGATCACGGGATTCGTGAAGAAGCGAACGATCCGTTCCGCCCAGTTGACCGTCGCCTCGGTGATCTGCGGCGCCGAGAGCCCCAGCGCGGCCACGACGCCGTCCCAGTCGTCGACGGCCTCGGCATACTCCAGCATGACCGCCTCCTGCGTCGTCAGGGTCAGGAGCTTCCCCTCCTCCACGACGTCCGGAATCGACAGCTGTTCGTCCACCATCGCCTCGGCGACCGCTGGATCACGGCCGCGCAGTTCGGCCAGCGACCGCATCTGGGCCCGCATCGCCGACACGATCTTCTCGGACCCCTTGGTACCGCTGCCGTCCACGGGCGTGGCGGCACCCATCACGGCGCCGTTCCTCATGAAGACCTGCTCGGTCGCAAGCGCGATCATCGCCCCTGCGGAGTACGCGTGCATGTTCACGTACGCGTAGACGGGAACGGAGGAGCGGGCGATGGCGTTCGTGATCCGTTCCGCGGCATCCACCCTGCCTCCGGGCGTCTCGATTTCGAGGACCACGGCGCCGGCGCCAGACGCCTCGGCTTCTTCGATCACCCGTTCGACAAACGGTGCGAGGCCCATCTCGACGACGCCCGTCACAGGGACGCGAACCACGCGTTCCTGCCCCGCGGCCGGCGCTGCCAGGACGGAGAGGGGCAACGTCACCACGGCGCAAGCGCGCACGTATTTCCGAGACCGTGAACTATTCCTGACCATTGTGCTCATTCCTCCGCAGCCGGTTTCGCCGGTCTTCCCGGCAACGCTCGGTTCCAATACGTGACGCGGATACGGATCAATCTACGCGGGTGAGACACGGGCCGCCCCTCTACGGATCCACCTGCGCGGTGCCCCATTCTCATGGAATGCTCACGCCCAGCAGACGGCACGCGTAGTAGCCTCGTTGAATGGCGCGCGCATGGTCACCGGTCTCGATCGCGGTCCTCGCCCAGGCGGTGAGCCGGCGCGCACGAGTGCGGGTACGGGAGTCCGCGGCCGCTCCGCCGGTCGAGTCGGCAGCCAGAGCCGCTTCCGCGGATTCGACAACCGTGAGGGCCACGGCTCTCGGTGAGATCTCGCGAAGGGCGTCGGCCGCGCGCAAGGCCTCCAGTGCCGATCCCTTCGAGAGTGGCCCGTCGCCGGGCCGTTCGGCACTGTCGACAAGGCGCCGGGCCTCACTCAGCGCACCGGTCAGGCGAGGAGGGAGAGGGCCCGAGATCAGCTGGATCCCGGCGAGTGCGGAGTGCATCGACTCCACGGCGGACCGAACCGCCGCCGGGTCGAATTCAAGCGCCCGGAAGTCGCCCGACCGATAGATCTCCTCCCGGATGCGTCTGCCCCGGGCCGTCCCGTGACTCCACGACGCCTCCCACCGCGCCAGTACCGCGTCGCGGGCCTCTTGCGAAGCCGGAGCTCCCGCATCGATGATGCCCGGGACCCCGGCGCCCTCGCTCTCGCTCTCGCTCTCGCCACCACGGGGAGCTACGACATCCGCAAGCCGGGGCAAGGAGCCCGAGAGGTCCAGCGCGGGGCGCGTAGCGGGCGCAATCACGCGGGAATCGACCTGGGTGAGGGTCTCCTGGCAGCCCGGCAGGGACAGGAGGGTGATTGCAGCCCCGGTGAGCACAGGGCCGAAGCGACGTTTGCGTGTATCCATGCGTGAAATGTAACGTGACCGGGCACCGCCACCCGGCCCCGACATCCTCCGGCAGGGGCCGGGCGACGGGATGAACGCCGTGTTATCTTTGCTCCGTCACCCACATTCCCCACAGGATGAATCCCATGTCCGAGAAGGTTCTCGTACGCTACTCCGATGCGGGCGGCGGGGTCGCCATGATCACGCTGGACGACCCGCCCGCAAATACATACACCCACGAGATGATGCGTCAGCTGGACGACGCAATCCTGAAGGCGCGCTTTGCGGACGATATTCACGTCATCGTCGTCACCGGAAACGGTGAGAAGTTCTTCTCCGCCGGAGCCAACATCGGCATGCTCGCCACGGTCACCACCGGCTTCAAGTACAGCTTCTGCCTCCACGCCAACGAGACGCTGAACCGTCTGGAACACACGCCCAAGCTCACCATCGCGGCCCTGAACGGACACACCGTTGGCGGGGGCCTGGAAATCGCCATGGCCGCCGACATGCGGATCGCCCGCGCGGGGCGCAGCATGGTCGGTCTCCCCGAGGTCAACCTGGGCGTGCTGCCCGGAACCGGCGGGACCCAGCGGCTGACCCGTCTCGTCGGCAAAGCGGCCGCGATCGAACTCATGACGACCGGGGAGACCTTCGGCTTCGAGCGCGCCCGCGATCTCGGCATCGTCAACCAGGTGTGGGAAGCCGACACCGGCGTCGAGTTCCTGGACCGGGTCGTCGAGTACGCCCGTGGCTTCTGTCCTCCGAACCGGGCCTCGAAGGCGGTGGGATTGATCAAGCGTTCAGTCCAGACCGGCGGCGAGATTCCCTTCGAGACGGCGCTCGCCCTGGAGCGCGAACTGCAGCAGCAGCTCTTCGCCAGCGACGATGCGCGCGAGGGTCTGGACGCCTACGTCGAGAAGCGGAAGCCCGCCTTCAGGGGCAGCTGACGACCCATGGCGTCAGGTCAGGCGGCCGAGATGCCGCACACCCGGCTCTGGATCGGGAACGACTGGGCCGAGGCACGCGCCGGCAACACCTTCGAGACGCTCAATCCGGCGACCGGAGAGGTCATCGCCGACGTGGCCGAGGCACGTGCGGAAGACATCGATGTCGCTGTATCCGCGGCGCGTAGCGCCTTCGCCGACTCCCGCTGGCGCCGCATGAATCCCCACAAGCGCTCTCGTCTGCTATGGCGGCTTGCCGACCTGGTCGAGCGGAACGCCGACGAACTGGGCCTCCTGGAGACTCGCGACAACGGCAAGCCGTACTTCGAGGCTCGCAGGATCGACGTGCCGAGCGTGGCCCAGACGCTCCGCTACTACGCGGGGATGGCGGACAAGGTGCAGGGCGATACGGTGCCGGTGCCCGGGCCCTTCCTCAACTACACCCTGCGCGAACCCGTCGGCGTGGTGGGGGCGATCATCCCGTGGAACTTCCCCCTCTCGATGGCGGCGTGGAAGGTCGCACCCGCGCTCGCCTGCGGGAATACGGTCGTGCTCAAGCCCGCCGAGGAGACGCCCCTGACCGCCTTGCGCTTCGGGGAGCTGGCCGCAGAAGCCGGCTTCCCGCCGGGCGTCCTCAACGTGGTCCCGGGCTTCGGGGAGACCGCCGGGGCGGCTCTCGTGCGGCACCCGGGCGTGAACGCGATCTCCTTCACCGGGTCGACGGAAGTCGGCAGGACCATCATGCGGGAGTCGGCGGAGACCCTGAAGAAGGTCTCGCTGGAACTGGGCGGCAAGTCCCCGAACATCGTTTTCGCCGACGCTGACCTCGGCCAGGCCGTGAAGGGCGCGTCGACGGGCATCTTCTACGGCAAGGGCGAGGTGTGCGCGGCGGGGAGCCGCATTCTGGTGGAGGCCGCGGTGCACGACCGGTTCGTGGACGCGCTGTCGGCGCGTGCGGCCAAGGCCACCGTGGGCGACCCCATGGCCCCCACTACCCGCCTGGGCGCGATCGTGAGCGAAGCCCAGCTGGACCGTGTGACGGGATACATTGAGGCCGGAAAGCGCGAAGGCGCCACCCTGGTGGCCGGCGGCGACCGGGTGTCGGTGAACGGCCGCGGGAACTTCGTGAACGCGACCGTCTTCCGCGATGTGGACCCGTCCATGGCCATTGCCCGGGAAGAGATCTTCGGGCCGGTGGCGGCCGTGATCCCCTTCGACGGTGTGGACGATGCGATCGCCAAGGCCAACGATTCGCTGTATGGCCTTGCGGCGGGAGTGTGGACTCGGGACATCGGCAAGGCCCACCGCATGGCCGCCGAGATCGACGCGGGAACGGTCTGGGTCAACACCTACAACCAGTATTCGCCTGCGTCACCCTTCGGAGGGTACAAGGAGAGCGGCTTTGGCAGGGATCTGGGCTTTCAGTCCGCACTCGAAAAGTACACGCACCTCAAGAGCGTCTGGGTAGCCCTGGACGGATGAGGAGCCAATGCCATGCGTGAAGCGTGGATCATCGACGCGGTTCGCACACCGATCGGACGGCACGCTGGCGCGCTGGCCCCGGTTCGCCCCGACGACCTGGCGGCGGTAACGATCCGATCCCTGCTGAAGCGCACCTCCTTCTCCGCCGAGTGTCTCGACGACGTGATCTTCGGGTGCACCAACCAGGCGGGCGAGGACAACCGCAACGTGGCCCGAATGGCCCTGCTCCGCGCCGGGGTACCCGTCGAAGTGCCCGGCCAGACCGTGAATCGCCTTTGCGGCTCGGGCCTGCAGGCCGTGGCCGGTGCCCTCCACGCCATTCGCGCGGGCGAGGGGGACGCGTTCATCGCCGGCGGCGTCGAGTCGATGAGCCGCGCTCCCTTCGTCATGCTGAAGCCCGAGCGCGGTTACGGCCGGGGGACCCCCGACGTCGCGGACACGGTGCTTGGCTGGCGGTTCGCGAACCCCCGGCTTCCGGATGAATGGACGATCGGCCTGGGACAGACCGCCGAGGTGGTCGCGCGGGAATTCGGGGTGTCGCGCGAAGAGCAGGATGTCTTCGCGGCTGCAAGCCAGGCCAAGGCCGCGGCCGCTGTCGAAGCCGGGCGATTCGACGCGGAGATCGCGCCCGTAAGCGTGCCCAGGCGCCGTGGCGGCCCCGTGGCGGTCGCGCATGACGAGCACCCCCGCCCGGGCACGACGGCTGAAGCCCTGGCCCGGCTCCGTCCCGTGTTCGACCGGGATGGCACCGTGACCGCGGGGAACTCGTCCGGGATCAACGACGGCGCTGCCGCCCTGCTCGTGGTGGAGGCCGCGACCGCACGAAGCCACGGTCTCGAGCCGATGGCGGTGATCCGCAGCACGGCGGTCGCGGGAGTGGAGCCTCACCGCATGGGAATCGGGCCCGTGCCGGCCACCGGGCGCTGCCTGAGGCGGGCGGGATCCACGGCGGCGGACCTGGACCTGATCGAGTTGAACGAAGCCTTCGCGGCCCAGGCGATCCCCTGCATCCGCGAACTGGATCTGGACCCGGACGCGGTCAACGTGAATGGCGGCGCGATCGCCCTGGGCCACCCGGTGGGGTGCTCGGGCGCGCGCATCCTGACGACGCTGGTGCACGAGATGGTCCGCCGGGAAGCCGCACGGGGGCTCGCCACGATGTGCATCGGTGTCGGCCAGGGGATCGCGGCCCTGGTCGAGAGAGGCTGAAGAGGGTGGGTGGCAGCCTGGAGATGACGGACCACGGGATTCGGAAGGTGGCGGTCATCGGCGCCGGAACCATGGGCCATGGAATCGCGCAGGTAGCGGCGCTGGCGGGCCACGACGCCGTGCTCTGTGATGTGGACGCCGGGCAGCTCGAACGGGGCCTCGCGCAGATTGAAGCCAACCTGGACAAGGGCGTGCGGCTGGGCAAGGTGGACGCCGGCCACCGCGACCAGGCGGCCCGGCGCCTCAGGGGCAGCGCCAGGCTGGATGAGGCGATCGCGGGCGCGGGGATGGTGATCGAGGCCGTGCCCGAGGTGATGGCGCTCAAGAAGAGGGTTTTCCGCGAGGTGGCGGATGCCGTGCCCGCAGACGTGGTCCTCGCCACGAACACCTCGTCGCTATCCGTGAACGAAATGGGGGCCGGGCTGCGCGCGCCCGAGCGCTTCATCGGCCTCCACTTCTTCAATCCGGTGCACATCATGGCTTTGGTGGAAGTGGTGAAGGGCGCGCGCACCTCTCCCGCGGTCATCGACCGCTGCCTCGCCTTCGTGCGCGGCCTGGGCAAGGACCCCATCGTTGTGACGGACTCCCCCGGATTTGCTTCGTCCCGGCTGGGCATCGTTCTCGGCCTCGAAGCCATGCGCATGTTGGAGGCCGGCGTGGCTTCGCCCGGCGACATCGACAAGGCGATGGTGCTCGGGTACCGGCACCCCATGGGGCCCCTTCGCCTGACCGACCTGGTGGGGCTGGACGTGCGGCTGGGGATCGCGCGTTACCTGCACGAGACGCTCGAGTCGGAGGCATTCCGCCCGCCCGCCATTCTGGAGCGGATGGTGGCCGAGGGGCGGCTGGGCAGGAAATCGGGCCGAGGCTTCTACGACTGGAGCAACGAACCGTGAACCGCAAGACGGTAGTGGTCTCCATCCGGGACGGGATCGCCGAGGTCGCGATCGACCGGCCGGAGAAGCTGAACGCGCTCAACGCCACGGTGCGGAGCGAACTCACCGATGCGTTCGACCACCTCGCCGACCTCGAGGAGGTGAAGGTCGTGATCCTCCACGGGACGGGAGACAAGGCGTTCGTGGCCGGCGCCGACGTAGGCGAATTCGCCGCCCGCTCGCCCGAGGAACAGCGCGCCGTATACCGGGAGCGCCGCGTGTACGACGCACTGGCCGCCTTTCCGAAGCCGGTGATCTGCGCGATCCACGGCTTCTGTATCGGTGGCGGTAACGAGCTCGCCCTCGCGTGCGACATCCGGGTTGCCGATTCGACCGCCCGCTTCGGGCAGTTCGAGATCCGTCTGGGACTGATTCCTGGCGCCGGCGGAACCCAGCGGCTGGCTCGCCTCGTCGGCCCGGGGCAGGCGCTCAGGATCGGTTTGGGCGGTGACCTGATCGACGCCGCCGAGGCCCACCGGATCGGGCTGGTGGAGGTCCTCGCAGACGAGGGTCAGCAGCTGGTCAGGGCCAGGGAGCTGGCTGAGCGCATGACGCGCTGGAGCGGCCTCGCCCTCCAGCTCGTCAAGAAGGCGGTGCGGGCAGCGGCCGAAAACCACCTGTCCGGCGGTCTCGCGGTGGAGAAGGAACTGTTCCTGGAAGCGTTCGCCTCGGAGGACGGGCGCGAGGGGGTCAAGGCATTCGTGGAAAAGAGGCGGCCGCGTTTTCGCGGGAGGTGAAGAAGGGCTCTCTCGCTCCCCCGCCCCTGCCGCCGTACAATCGAAGCCTTACGGTCGCGTAGCCACCCCAACCCAGGACAACCACCACCCATGCCTCTTCGAAGCTGGCGCCGAACCGTGTGGATCTACCACCTCGTCTTTGCCGCCGCCGTCACCTGGCCAGGCCAGACTCTGGTCAACAGCCCCGATCCCTTCATACTTGGCCTGCCCCGGCAGATGGTGTGGTGCGCGGCATGGGTTGTGGGCAGCCTGGTCGTCCTTTGGCGCCTGGAGGCGGCTCGCCTGCGCCACGCGGGGTCCGTCAAGACCCGGGGTGACGCATGATGGACAAGTCCACGCTGATCACCACCATCATCTTCACCTACCTGGCGGTTACTCTCGGTGTCGGACTGGCAGCCGGCAGGCGCGCGTCCCGAAGCGTCCAGGGCTACGTCGCCGGCGACCGGGACTTCGGGTTGCTGGTCATGTACTTCATCACCGGCGCCACGGTCTTTTCCGCTTTCGCCTTCCTCGGCGGGCCCGGTTGGGCCTATTCGCGGGGAGCCGCCGCCTTTTACATCCTGACGTACGGGGTGCTGGGCATGGCCCCTTGGTACGCAATGGGCCCGAAGGCGGCCGCACTCGGGCGCCGCTTCGGATTCGTGACCCAGGCGCAGCTTCTGGTCGGGCGTTTCCCGTCCCGGGGACTGTCCGCGCTCATGGCCGTACTCACACTGGCAGCCTTCGTCCCGTACGTGACCATCCAGATGCGAGGGGCCGGGATCGTGATCGAAGCCGTTACCGACGGCCGAATCCCACTGGCCGTGGGGGCTGCGGTGGCCTACGGGATCGTCCTCGTGTACGTGCTGGCGAGCGGCGTGTCCGCGGTGGGCTGGACGAACACCTTCCAGGGCGTCTTCATGGTCTCGATCGCGTGGGTGCTCGGCCTCTACCTGCCCATGCGCCTCTACGGGGGCGTGGGGCCGATGTTCGAGGAGATTCTGGCGAACCGCCCGGAACTCCTCTCGTTTCCCGGTCTGGACGGTAGCGGAGCCCCTTGGGGCTGGGGCCCGTATTCGACCGCGATTCTGGCAAGCGCCATCGGACTGACGATGTGGCCGCACCTCTTCATGAAGGCGTACACGGCCCGCAACGACACCACCATTCGGCGTACCGTGATCCTCTTCCCCACTTTCCAGCTTTTCCTGATCCCCATCTTTCTGATCGGTTTCGCCGGGGTGCTCTTCCCCGAGTCGCCGGACCAGCCGGACTTCATTCTTCCCTTTCTGATCCTCCGTTCGGAATTGCCCGCCCTGGTCGTAGGCCTTTTCTGCGCAGGGGCGCTTTCCGCGTCGATGTCCACCGGGGATGCGCTGCTCCATGGCGCCGCCTCGGTCGCAGTGCAGGACGGTGTGCAACCGTTCAAGCCACTGTCAGACCGCGGCCAGAGGGTTCTGATGCGCGTTCTGGTCGTAGTGGTGGGAGCGCTCGCCTACCTCTTCGCTCTCAACGAGGAGTTCTCGCTGGTCGATCTGCTGCTGGCGTCCTACGGGATCATCTGCCAGTTCATGCCCGCACTGCTCTCCGCCATGTACTGGAGGCGCGCAACAACAGCGGGGGTCGTCTCCGGTTTGCTGGCGGGTTCCGCGGTCTCGGTCTTCTTTTTCCTGTCCCCGGAACTCAAGCCCTTCGGTCTGCACGAAGGGATTCTGGGGCTGATCGTGCATCTGCCGTTGCTGATCGGCGTGAGTCTCCGCGGCAAGCCCCAGGCCGAAGAACACGTTGCCGGATACGTCGATGTCTGACGCGGTCACGGACCCGGAGGCTCGACGGCTGGAGCGGCTCCGCAACGAGATTCTGGATTGCGACCGGGAACTCGTCCGGATCCTCGGCCGACGTCGGGATCTGGTGCACGAGGTCGGGCGCCTGAAGGCGGCCCTGGGTGCTCCCGTGACCGATCCGAGGCGTGAGGCTGTGGTGGTCCGGAGGGCCGCCGTGCTGGCAAGGGAATCGCGTCTGGACGAGGAACTGGTGCGTGACCTGATCTGGAAGATCATGGCGTCGTCGCGGGACCAGCAGTACTCGCCACCGGCGGAGCCGGACGGGAACCCCGAGGAGGAGGAGTAGAAGAGCTCGGGCCGAGCCCGGCGCCGCCGGACATGGGTAGCATAGAGAAAGCCCCCGGCGGGCAGCACACCACCCGCTCGGGGGCTTCGTCTCGCTGGCGAGTCGGAAAGCTCCGTTTCGGTGCCGCCATGTGCTGCGGCCGGTTTTCCGTCTCTTCGCCCTTTCAGCGTCTCCGCCTTCCAGGCCGTCCCCCGTTCCCAGGGACTTCGGCTGCTTCCAGCGACCCCGCAGCCGTCACGGTCTTCTCCGAACTCGAACACCGTGCTCGCCTCGAACTCCGTCTCCGGCGCCCTCGGCGCATCGAATCTCGACCGGTTTTCCTTCTGGGGTTTCCCCCTTCAAGAGCCTCTCCGAGACCCGCCCCGCTGCTTCGGTTCCGTTCCCTTTCGGTAGCGTCTCGTCCGCCACGGGGTAACCACCTTAACACACCGTGCGGGAAACCGCAAGCTTTTTTTTCGGGACACCGGGCCGAAGGGTGTTCGACCCCCCTGATCAGGCCAGACTGATCTGGTCCGGGTAGACGGAAACGACCCTGCGCCGACGGAGGTTTTCGAACTTCACAACACCGTCGCTCGTGGCGAACAGGGTGTCGTCCCGGCCCCGGCCAACGTTGTTTCCGGGGTGGAACCTGGTGCCTCGCTGACGGACAAGGATGTTCCCGGCGAGAACTCTTTCGCCAGCGTAACGCTTTACGCCCAAACGTTTTGCGTTGCTGTCTCGTCCGTTTCTGGACGATCCTACACCTTTCTTGTGAGCCATCGGATCCTCCTAGACGATGATGTCGGCGACACGTACAACCGTGAAACCCTGGCGATGCCCCTGCTTGCGCCGGTACCCCTTTCGGCGCTTGCGCTTGAAGACCGTGATCTTGGCTGTGCGGTCGTGGGCCACCACCTCCGCCGTGACCTTCGCCCCCTCCACCAACGGCTCCCCCACGGAAACCTCGTCCCCCTCGGAAGCCAACAACACGTCGTCGAAGGTCACCGTCGTTCCCGGCTCGGCATCCAGCGTGGGAATGAGCAAGGTCGTTCCCGGTTCGGCTCGAAACTGCTTGCCGCCGGTCCTGAACACAGCGAACATGAGATCCCCGTCGCCAATGGTTGATTCTGCGTGAGTCGGCTCAGCGTCGCTGAGCAGCCATTAAAGCTAGAAAAAGCTCACGGGAGGTCAACCTCCGTGGAGGCGCGGGCCAGGAGGATGGCCGACGCCCGGGCCATTTCCCTGTAGTACCTGACGAAGCGCCGGGTTTCAGGTGTGTCGTAGGCGGCGAGGTTCTCCGCCCAGCGATAGCCGATGGGCTGGAACCAGAGTTCCGCCTCCACCACAAAGGGGCCGCCCGAGGCATCCACCGCCACGGAGTACCGTACCCGGTCGCTTCCCGCGCCGAAGTCCGGATCCGAGGTAGCCGCACCGAGGGGGAGCACGCGGCCGTCCGCGCGACCCGCATCGAAGCCGTCCGGAAGGAGGCGGTTGTCCTTCACCCACGCTTCTGCCGACATGAGTCCGGTCGTGACCGTCCCGTCGCCGTCGACCATGACCGCCTGGTAGACCTGAACCTGCTCCGGCGAGTCGATCGTTGTGTGATGGGCTTCGTAGCCGGTGCCATCGGCGTCGTGGTCGTCCCCCACGACCCGTCCGTCGGGAGCGAAAGCCCCCGACTCGAAGACCACACGACCGGTTCCGTCAGTCACCGCGACCCTCAGCCATGCCCGCCGCGAGGGATAGGCGGTGGGGAACTTGTGTCCCGCGCGGTTCAGCACCGTGACGTCGGCCTCCAACCGGCCCGAACGGACGACGGCGCCGGCGACCTCGATCGATGCGGTGGCGGTGCGAAGGTGGTCGGCGGTTCGGTCGGCGGCCAGTTCCAGTTCCTGGGGCAGCGCCACCACGCCCAGCTCTTCCCGGTAGCGGTTGAGCATCCGCAGCATGAAGAAGTTGCCGCCACGAAAAACGTGGCGGGAGACATCGGGGCGATCGCGTCCCAGAACCCGGGTGACCGGCACCTCGTCTCCAACCTCCGGCATGTGACAGTCCTGGCAGCTCGAACCCTCCGCGCCGCCGGTCGAGTAGGCGCTCGCCTGCCACTCGAGGAAGGGAGCCTGTTCGGCGAACTCGGGGCCGCGCTCTCCGCTCGGCCGAACCGCATGCGTGAAGACCGTGTGGCACGAGGCACAAAGGGCGGAGGAGGTGACGTGTTCCCCCTGCGTGGGGAGGAAGCCCGTCGCCGAGTGCATGATCCCGGCGCCGCCCTCGTCGGGCTCGAAGGGGCCGAAAACGGGGCGTCCGTCGGGCGGGGTGGCGGGGTCGACGGCGAAGTGGCCGGCAAATGTCTGCTCGGACCCCAACCCGTCCGGCTGGATCTGGTGGCACAACGCACATGAGACGCCGTCGGCGGCGAGGTCGGCGTACGGCCCGTCAGCGGTGCCGATGGGGAGGTTCGCGAAGACCGAGGGGGGAAGCCCTTCGGTCGTGGCCGCAACGGTAGCCATCGGCATGTGGCAGCGGGCGCACTCGGCCTCGATCTCGGCGGCGGCGGTGGGGTGGTCGATGATCTCACGCCGCACGGCCGCGTGGAAGTAGGGATCGCGGGCGCTGTTGGCCATCATGGAGGCACGCCAGTCGAAGCCGATCGAGACGTCGGTGCCATCCGGCGTGGAGACGCCCTTGTGGCAGGCGATGCATCGGTCCGAGGTCGTGAACGCGTCGCCGTTGTCGCTCGCTGGTGCGCTGCGCTGTGGCAGGGCGTGCCCCGCAACCGCAAGGCCGCACAGAGCGACGACCGCGAACGCCAGGACGAATCCACCATGTCTCATGGTCACCACCCCTCGAAGAAGCCGCCGTCGAACCAGTCCAGGAGAACGTACGCGAGGAGGCGCACCCCGCGCCCGTCTCCCGCCGTGTCGTCCCGGGCCGGGATCAACATCCCGAAGTTTGCGAGAACGTGCTGGCGCGTGTTGAGGGAGAATTGGACCTGGGGCACGATGTCAAGGTTGACATCCGCCCCCGACTCCAGGTCGCGCTTCGCCTGGATTTCCACCATGGGGGACCAGGTGCGACCCGTCATTCCCCTCGCGAAACTGGCTCCCAGAACAAGTCGGCCGAACGCTTCGCTGGACGCACCGGCGTGGAAGGGGAGTTCGACCCCTGCCTGGCCCTGCAGGAACGCGTCCGCGGGAAGGATCTGGCCAATCGACGCGAACACCTCCGCAGCGCTTCCACCACCCCCGAGTCCGGAAGCACCGTCGCCGGTGGGAAGGATGAGTTCACCGCCCAACGACACGATGGTACCGGCGCCAGCATCGTGAAACACCGCGTGCTTGACCCCCAGGATTACATCGCCCAGTCCGTGACTGACCCCGTCGGTGTTCGCCCGTTCCGCCTCGTCGTCGCCCGCCGCCCCCCACCCCCAACCATAAGGGATGACGACCTCGAGCTGGCTCTGCGGCCCAAAGCGCTGTTCATAGACGAAGGCTCCCGACAGGGCGGCGTCGTCGCCGGTGTGCACGCCGACCTCCACCACCCACTCGTCCTCCGGATACGCCTTCTCGGTCAGCAGTGGCCGGGGCAGATTCAGCTCTCCGCGAGGCCAACGGGGGTCGGTGCAGAGGGTACGGATGTACCCCATGACCCGCGCGAGCTGCTCTTCGGTCAGGGCTCCGCGAAAGGCGGGCATCATTTCACTGAAGCCCCGTACCGCCCCCCCCTCGTGAGCCACCGCGATCCAATCCCCGTCGGGCTCGCGAGCGGCGAAGTCACAGTCGGTGAAGTCGGGCAGTTCTTCCTCGAAGGCAACCAGGGACCGGTCGAGGCCACGCCCGTCGAGCCCGTGGCAATTCGCGCACGAAGCGGCGTAGATCGCCTCGCCGGTCGCATCGGCGAGGTCGACCCCCATGCCGGGCGCGGGAAGCTGGGCCGCTCCCTCCGTCGCCCCGAGACAAAGGCAGGCAACGATCGAGACCGCCCACAACTGTCCCGAAAGTCCCGGCATCCTGTCCTCCTGGGTTGGAAGAGCGCTGTGCAACCGTCCACAAGATAGGGGGCGGCAATGCCTGGCGCACGACCGCCACCGCCCGGCCGCATCTGTCGACCTGAACACACCGCCGTCGGCGGCGTGTGCCGGCGCTTCACCGCAAGGGTGCTACGCGACCTTGTACTTGGCGGTCACGTCCGATCCCGCACGACCCGAGAGCAGCCGAAACTCGTCGAGTCGCATCAGCGGATCGTCGCGGATATCCACTTGCAACCGGGTGCGATTCGCCAGGTCCCGGACGAAGCGCGGCTCGGACTCCATGATCTGCAGCACCACCTGGGGGTGCACACGAACCAGGAGCTTCTGCTCGCCTCCGTCGGCGGCCGCTCGCCACACGCACCGTTCGACCTCCCTCAGAACCGTCGGAGCCGTCCAGACATGACCACTGCCCCCGCACTGGCCACACGGATCGGTCAGTGACTGGAGAAGGGACGGCCTCACGCGTTGCCGCGTCATCTCGATAAGCCCGAGGTCCGAGACCTCCCAGGTGCGGGTCCGGGCGCGGTCACGACCGAGGTGACTCCTCAGTTCGTGCAGCACGCGGTTACGATTTTCCCGGGACTCCATGTCGATGAAGTCGATGACGATGATGCCGCCGATGTCTCGCAGCCGTAGCTGCGTTGCAATCTCGCGGGCGGCGTCCAGGTTGGTCTTGAGAATCGTTTCTTCCGGGTCTTTCTTCTTCTTGCCCGTGAACCGCCCGGTGTTCACGTCCACCGATACGAGCGCTTCGGTCGGCTCAATGATCACATGGCCACCCGACGGAAGGTCGACCTTGCGACGGAATGAACGCTGGATCTCCTTCTCGATCCCGGCATGATCAAACAGGTGTTTGCGTGCGTCGTGGTAGTGGATCCTGTCGAGAAGATCCGGATCGAACGCGCGCACGTAGTCGATGATCTGCTTGTGGACGTTGCGGTTGTCGATAGTCACCGCGTCGAATCTGTTGGTGAACAGGTCGCGGATCACTCCGGAAATCAGCTTCGCTTCCGCGTGGATCAGGGCCGGTGCCTGCGATTTCGCCGCCTTCCTGCCGATTGACGTCCACTGTCGACGGAGTTGCCGGTACTCCTTCTTCAGCTTCTCCTCGGTCAGTTCCTCTCCGGCGGTCCGGACGATCACTCCGCCGGAGCCTCCGTCGACCACCGCCTTCGCCATGGCGCGCAAGCGACCGCGCTCTCCCCGCTGGTCGATCTTGCGGCTCACGCCGACGTGGTCCGAGTCGGGCATGTACACCAGGAAGCGGCCCGGGAGAGACATCTCTGTGGTGACTCTGGGTCCCTTCGTTGAAATGGCATCCTTGGTCACCTTCACCAGGATTTTCTGACCCCTGGTGATCGCGTCCTGGATCGGAGGCGATTGCCGATCCCGGCGACGGCCCCGCACCGCCTCGCCTCCCTTCCCGTCACCGTTGCCGTTCTGCGCGACACGACCGACGTCGGAGGCGTGCAGGAACGCCGCTTTCGCTTCTCCGATGTCTACGAACGCGGCCTGAATGCCGGGGAGGACAGCCTCCACACGGCCGAGGAAGATGTCACCTACCAGGCGGCCCTGGTCGGGCCGGTCGAACATGAGCTCGGTGAGCCTTCCGTCTTCCTTGAGTGCGACCCAGGACTCTTCGCCTGAGACGCTGATAAGAATTTCTCTCTTCAATGGGTTTCTCCGATTGTCGATCCCCGCCGGCAAGTCTGCCCCCCGGCCCGTCCCGGCTGCGTCCCCGCCCCAATTGGGCGCGGTACGTCAACCAGCCATCGGGCTCGGGGGCAGCACCTCCGAACGCCGGATCATGAAACAGTCCCGCACCTGCCGGGAGTCCCCGCCGGCCCGCTTCTTCGAGCCGGATCACGGGTTCAACTCCCTGTGCAGTTGACGGGCGATAACAGTTTTCTGGATTTCGCTCGTTCCTTCGCCGATCTCGCACGCTTTTGCGTCACGCATCATGCGCTCGACCGGATGGTCGGATGTGTATCCCGCGCCTCCGAGGAACTGAACCGCGGTCCGGGCCGCTTTTGCAGCCAGGGTTGCCGCGGTGAGCTTTGCCATGGCCGCTTCCTTCGTGACGGGGCGGCCGTGGTCGTTGAGCCAGGCAGCGTGATAGACCAGGTGCCTGGCGGCCTGGATTTCGGTGGCCAGCTCCGCCAGCCCGAAGTGAATGTCCTGGAAATCCCACACGGGTCGGTTGAATTGGCGTCTGCGCGTCGTATAGCGAACCGCTTCGTCGAATGCGCCCTGCGCGATGCCCAGCGACAGGGCTGCGATCCCGATCCGCCCCGCATCCAGAGTCTTCATGAAGTTGACGAAGCCGAGTCCCTCTTCGCCGAGGCGCTGGTCTTCGCCCACCCACGCCTCCTGGAAGTGGAGTTCCCGGGTGTCGGAAGCTCGCCAGCCGAGCTTGTCCTCCTTCGCACCGGCCGACACGCCCGCCGAATAGGGGAGCTCGGGACGATGCCCAACTCCGACTCGCCGGGCCTCGGCCCGATCGACGGTCGGCTTGCACACCACGAAGCTGGTGATTCCGTGGTGCCCGCCGTCCGGATCCGTGACGGCCGTGACGACGTAGATCTCCCCGACTCCCCCGTGCGTAATGAAAATCTTGCTGCCGGTGATGGTGTAGCCGCCCTTCACCGGGACCGCCCGCGTAGTGGTGCCCGACGCGTCCGACCCGGCTCCCGGCTCCGTGAGACCGAATCCGCCCAGCACCTGCCCCGACGCCAGCAACGGTACGAACCGGGCCTTCTGCTCGTCGGTGCCAAAGGCCAGAATCGGCGAGGTGGCAAGGGTGGTGTGCGCGGAGACCGTGATCGAATGACTGGCGTCGTGCTTTGCGAGCTCTTCTAGCACGAGGGCGTAGCTCAGGTAGTCGCGTCCCATTCCGGAAAGCTCCCGGGGGACGGGAACGCCGAACCAGCCCCGCTCGGCCATTGCCCTGACGTTTTCCCACGGGAAGCGCGCCGTCTCGTCCAGCTCGCGGGCGACGGGGGCGATGGATTCGATCGCGAACCGACGGACATCGGCTTGCAATTCGTGGTGATTCCGGTCCAGGTAGGGGTACATCAAGTGGAAGAAAGGGCTGGTCGATTTCGGTCGGATGTGGTCATGTCAGCAACCCCCGACCGCGTTCGCACCTGTCGCACGAGCCGCATGACCTTCGGCCAGGGACTTCACCAAGGTAACGCAACAAGGCCATTCTCCGGCATCCCCTCCGCCCTGAGTACCTCTGCATGGCGCGGAGACGGTCGCCGGCCTGCTGTCGCGCGGCAACAAGCGGACCAAGGTTCGGAGGTCGTCCGGTCAGGGTGAACACGGGACCATCGACGGCTGGCGGACCCTCGGCTTCACCGTCCGGCCAGCTGTCGATCCACTCCCCCAGAGCGGGATGGAGACGCAAGGCACCCGAACGCATGAGCCATTTCAAGTGCGGTACGTTCGCGGACCCGAGGCCGATCAACGCACCGGAAGACGGGAAGCGAGCCGCGCCGCCACGTGCCTGGATCTTCCCGAGCAGCGCACGGATGTCCCGCGGTGCGGGGTATGATCTCTGAAGGAACGCCTCGGGCACCTTCCAGTCGTCCCGGTGAACGAATCCGAGCGCGAGCGATTCGGCACCGTCGCGGCCGGCCCGCCCGGCTTCCTGATAGTAGCTCTCCAGCGACCCTGGAAAAGCGTAGTGGAACACGGCCCACACATCCCCGCGATCGATGCCCATTCCGAAGGCGCACGTCGCGATCACGACGTTGGACTGCCCGGACATGAAGCGTTGCTGCACGGTCTGGCGCTCCTCGCTCGGCAGGGCCGCATGATAGGCCTCACCGATCACGCCCTGGCTCGCCAGCGCCCGTCGCACGCTGACCACCAGCCTGCGGGTGGGCGCATACACGATGAGCGCCCTTTGCGCACACTCCAGGGGAGCGCGCCGGATCAGCTTCACCATTGCGCGAATGCGCTCCCGGCCGGTGCGCTGACGGGCCACCAGCCAGCGGATGTTCGGGCGGTCGAAGGAGGTGACCACGCGGAGTGGGTCGGTCATGCCGAGCACCCGGGTGATGTCGTCCCTGACCGCGGGAGTCGCGGTGGCGGTCACCGCCAGCACCGGGGCCGGAACGATCTCGCGCAGGCCCATGATGCGCCGGAAGGCGGGACGGAATTCATGACCCCATTCGGAGATGCAGTGAGCTTCGTCGATCGTGATGAGCGAAACGGGTGACGATGCGAGAAGCCCTCTTAGCCTGCGTGCCTCGAGCCGCTCTGGTGAGCAGAAGAGGAGATCCAGCGCCCCGTCGGCAATCGCGCGCTCGCTCCGCTTCTGTGCGTCCTTCGCATCCTGCGAGGTGAGCGAGGCGGCCCTGAGGCCCAGGCGACGAGCGCGGTCGACCTGGTCCTGCATCAGGGAGATCAGGGGGCTGACGACCACGACCAGTCCACTCATCATGAAGGCGGGGAGCTGGTAGCACAGCGTCTTGCCGCCTCCCGTCGGCAGTACGCCGAGTGTGTCGCGGCCCGCCAGGACGCTGCTGACGAGTCGTTCCTGCCCGGGTCTGAAGCCGTCGAAGCCGAACTTCTCCTTGAGGACTGCTCGGGCCGCCGGATTGGGGGTGTCTACCTGTTTCTCTTTCACACCCGACAAGAAGGGGTACGGACGGGGGCGTGGGAATGGCGGATCGGGACGGACGGCTGCGCATCCCCCCGGCGGATCGGGATGGGCGACCGCGCATCCATCGGGGGACTACTCGCGCGTGGGGAGGAATCGCAGCAGCAGAGCCACCACCAGGACGCCGACTCCTGCCCAGACGAGCCATCGCATGACCAACGCCATACCCCCCAGCGCAAGAACGGCCCCGATCACAAAGAGGCGGACCTTCCAGGGCAGGTACGGGTCGTCCCGGCCGGAACGTTCGCGTGAAGGACGGAACATGGCTTGCCCTCCTCTATTCTTCGTGCAGGAACCGACGCACGCCGTCCCTGCACTCGCCGGTGAGCCGGGCGACAGCGTTGACCTCCGCGCCACGGGCGAGGGCCTCCTCGAAAGCGGCGCCGTCGAGACCATGAAACAGCTGCTTCGTCAGCCTGATCGCCAGCGGCGGCCGGGTCGCAAGTTCCCCCAGGTACGCCAGCACCTCGGCCCTGAACGATCCTGCGGAAACGACCCGGGTGATCAAGCCGGATCCGGCTGCCTCGGCGGCCCCGATTCGATGTCCCCTGACCACGAGATCGAAGGCTGCGGCTTCACCCACCTTTCGCTTCAGGACCGCCATTACGAGAGCGGGCACGAAGCCGAGGCGAACCTCCGGGAATCCGAAGGTGGCCGCCTCGTGCGCGAGCACGATGTCACAGGCCGCGGCGAGTCCGCAGCCACCGCCCAGCGCCCTTCCCCGCACCACGGCCACCACCGGCTGGGGAAGGCGGCGGATCCTGGCGAAGACGTTGCCGAGCTCTCGTGCCTCGGAAAGTCCCACCTCCGGACCCTGGTGCTGGGAGGCCGCAACTTCAGCCAGATCCGCGCCCGCGCAAAAGTCCGGGCCCGTGCCCTCAAGTGCGACCACGCGCACTTCCCTGTCGTTCGCGATCCGGGCCAGGACCACGGAAAGCTCCGTCACCAGGGCGATGCTCAGGGCATTGCGCTTTTGTGGCCGGTTCAACGTTACATGAGCAACACCGGAATCAATGGACAGGGTGACTCGGCGGTCCGCTTCCGGGGCGCTCATCGGTCGCTCCTCGCCTCGGGCCGGGGCACGCGCCCCTGGCCGCGAACCCGTGCCGCCACCTCTTCCGGCACCTCGATCTCCATCCGCAACAGGGCCGTGCTGAAGACCTTGCCCTGGGCATCGGTCATCAGGGATACGGTCCCCCCACCGTCAAGGGCCTCGTGAAGCAGGAAATTCAACGCGTGGAGGTTGTCGAGTTCAAATCGCTCCACAGGTCCCTTCACCAGGCATCTAAAGTGTTTCTTCACACGATCTGCCGTAACTTCTTGCAAAAGAATCTGATAGTGCTCCTCATCGTACGGGATCAAGCCCACGTTGGCCGTGTTTCCCTTGTCCCCGGAACGGGCGTGGGCCAGTTCAAGCAGTCTTACTCTGGGCATCGTACTCGCTCCTCTCACACCTGCACAAAGTCGACCGCGAGGCGTGGTTCGACTACGGTTCGGTCGATCAGGGCGGGCCAGTAGGCGACGATCTCCTGCACACGGGGGCGGCCCCCGGCGAAGCCCGTCACACCTGGCGGCCCGGTGAGCACGAGGGGTGCGATTTCGCGCGTGAAGCGCTCCACGGCGCCCCGGTCACCGCTTCTGACCCCCACACGGAGCTGGACTTCCGGTAGGTCCGGCGGCGGATCGCCCGCCAGATGTCCGTGCGTCGAGTCCCAGCCCACGAGTTCTACCAGGATCCGGTCGAAGGCAAGCCCCAGCCGGTCCAGCCGCTCCCGCAGGATCCGGGCTGCCGCACGTGCCTTCTCCGCCGCGTCGGGCCAGGCATAGACCAGCGTGCCCACTGCCTTGTAGCCCGCCGAATACGCGACCGACACCTTGAGGAAGGGGGTGGGCGCACGACCACGGATGCCGTGGACCCGAACCCGGTCGCGGCCGCTGCCGGACAGTCGGATCGTCGTGAAGTCGGCGGTCACGTCCGGGGTAATGTACGTGGAGGGATCGCCCATCTCATACAGCAGTTGCTCTTTCACGGTGCGCAGCGTAACGGCACCACCGGTATCGTCGTGCTTGGTCACGACGAATGTCCCATCGGGGCTGGCCTCGATGATCGGGAAACCAACCCGGGCGAGTTCCGGAATCGCCCACCACTCCGCCGAGCAGTTGCCTCCCGTCGCCTGGGCACCGCATTCGTTGATGTGCCCGGCAACGACCCCGCTGGCCAGGAGGTCGTACGCGTCCCAGCGCCACCCGAACTCCCTGACCATGGCCGCGTAGGTGAGCGCTGTATCGGTCGACCGACCGGTTACGACGACCTGGGCGCCACCCTCGAGAGCCGTCACGATGGGCCGTGCCCCGAGGTAGACGTTGGCGCTTCGGACCCGATCCCGAACGGTTGCCAGTGGATCACCCGTCTCCATGTGCTCCAGGGCATGCCCGGAGGCGATCAGCTCGTCGAGGGAGTCCATGAGGTCGTCACCCACCACCACCCCGATCCGGGCCCGTCCCCCCGCCCCCGCCCGCCGACCGGCCTCGGCAACCGCCCTCGCGCATTCGGCCGGGTTCACGCCCCCGGCGTTGGTGACCACCTTGATGTCGCGTTCGACGCACGCCGCGAAGATGCGTTCCATGAGCGGCGCGAAGTCGCGGGCGTACCCGGCAGCCGGGTTGCGCGAGCGCTGTTTCTGCATGATGGACATCGTCACCTCGGCCAGGTAGTCCAGCATCAGATAGTCGATTCGGCCTCCCCGGACCTGCCGCACGGGGGCCTCCAGGTCATCCCCCCAGAATCCCTGGCCACTCGCGATGCGCACCACGTCGGGAACCCCGCGAGTCCGTGAACCCGCAGACCCCGGGCAGGCACGCCCGCTCGTTCCCGTCACGTTCAACTTCCGTCCAGCCCCGATGGCAGCACGAAGGGTCCCAGGTGAGGCCCGGGATTGGTGACGGCCGCGCGCAGGAGGAGTGTGAGCCAGTCGCGCAGCTCCTCGGGCAGCACCACCGCGTCCACGAACCCCCGGGCCGCCGCGTGGGTGGCGTCGAGCTGGCGGTCGTAGTCTGCGCGCACTTCGTCCATCTGCCCGAGAAGCTCCGAATCCGGCGTCTTTCCTTCGGCCCTCAACCGCTCCAACCGGCTGCCGAAGAGGGCGACGACCGCGCTCTCGCCCTCCATGACTCCCATGCGCCCGGTCGGCAGCGTAAGGATGAAGTCGGGATCGAAGCCCTGCCCCGCCATGGCATAGTACCCGGCGCCCGATGCGTGATTCAGCGTCAGGACGATCTTCGGCACGACCGCGGTCGCCATCGCCTCGACGAAGCGGGCACCGGCGCGAATGATCCCGCCGTGCTCGGCCCGGGGACCCACCATGAACCCGGACACGTCCTGAACGAACAGGATGGGGTGCCCCAGGCGGTTCATGGTATCGATGAAGTATGCGGCCTTTTCCGCCGATTCGGTGTACACGATCCCCCCGAACCGCGCCGGTCCGTCCCGGTTGTCCCTGACCAGGCCGCGATGGTTCGCGATCACCCCGACGGTGATTCCGGAGATCGAGGCCGTGCCGCAAATCAGTTCGGAGGCATGCTCGGGCTGGAACTCGCTGAGACCCACACCGTCCAGAATCACGTCGAGCACCGCGCTCATGTCGTATGGCTGGCGATGATCGTCCGGCAGCAGATCGTAGAGATCGGCGGCGGCTCGCACGGGGGCCGAACCCTCGGTCTCCGCCGGTGTGCCATGCCGTCCCCGCGGCCCCCTTCCGGGCAGCTCCGCAACGAGTTCCCTCAGCTTCGCGATGCACGCCTCGTCGTCCACGACCCGGTAGTGGGCGACCCCGCTGACTTCCGTATGAACCGCGGCGCCCCCCAGGGCCTCCCGTTCGACCGTCTGGCCTGTGGCGCCCTTGACCAGGTTGGGGCCACCCAGGCCCATGAAACTGGTTCCTTCCACCATGAGGATCACGTCCGAAAGGGCGGGCAGATACGCGCCCCCGGCAATACACGGCCCCATGACCGCCGCGAACTGCGGGATCTTCAGGTACCGGCGCATGATGGAGTTGTAGTAGAAGATCCGTGCTGCGCCGTACTGTCCGGGGAATACGCCATCCTGATACGGGAGATTCACCCCTGCCGAGTCCACCAGATAGATGATCGGGACTCGGCAGCGCATCGCGATTTCCTGAGCACGCAGCATCTTACTGATCGTCTCCGGCCACCAGGACCCGGCCTTCACCGTCGCGTCGTTGGCAACCACCACCACCTCCCGTCCCGCCACAACGCCCACACCCGTGACCACACCGGCGCCCGGCGCCTTCCCCTCGTACCGATCATGGGCGACGAGAAGCCCCACCTCGACCCACGTCGTGTCGCGGTCCAACAGGACGTGCAGGCGGTCGCGCGCCGTGAGTTTGCCCCGCTCCCGCTGCCGCCGGATCTTCTCGGTCCCGCCGCCCAACCTCAGCTGGCGGCGCAACTCCTGAAGCTCGTGGGCGAGCCGGCCCATGCGTCGCGGGGTGCTAATACGGATCCTCCCGACGGGAGAACCAATCCCGTATGTATTCGATGGCGTCGGTGGTCGCCGTGCCCGGACCGAAGACCCGTCCCACACCAAGTGCGCCGAGGTCGGCCGCATCGTCTTTCGGGATGATGCCGCCACCGGTCAGCAGCACGTGGTCCAGACCGTCCTGGTCGAGAAGTTCCCGCACCCGGGGGAAAAGGGTCATATGGGCGCCCGAGAGAACCGACATCGCAACGACGTCGACATCTTCCTGGACCGCCGCCGCCACCACCATCTCGGGAGTCTGGTGCAGGCCCGTGTAGATGACCTCGAAGCCCGCGTCGCGAAACGATGCCGCGATCACCTTGGCCCCGCGGTCGTGCCCGTCAAGGCCGGGCTTCGCCACCAACACCCTGATCTTCCTGTCCGGAAACGACATACTGCCTCCTGGGGAACGGTCGGACAGCCACGCAGATAAGGTAAGCGCGCGACCAAGGCCGGTCAGGTCCCGGGATGCGGCGGCGGTCGAAAGCAGCGGGGGTTCGGCCGCGTGCCGCTACATCCCTCCGAATGCGAGAAAGCTCGAGACTTCCTCTCCGGTCACGAAGAAATCACCAAGGGCGGATCCCGATTCCGGGCCGTGCCAGTCCGATCCTCCGGTGACGACGAGGTCGTGGGCGCGCGCCGCGCTCTCCAGTCGACTCACCGGCACCGACCCGCGGGAGGCGCGGTAGACCTCCAGCCCTCCCAGTCCGGCTTCGACCAGGCGGGGCAACAGTTTCTGAAGGTAACGGGCGGGAGGATGAGCCCACACCGGGATCCCGCCGGCGTTCCGTACAGTCTCGGTCACTTCCTCGGGGGTTGCGACCTGCGTAAGGACGTGGGCCGGGGAGTTGTTTCCAATCAGCCTCGCAAACGCGTCCGGAACCCCGCGCGCGTAGCCGGCTTTCACCAGGGCACGGGCCAGGTGGGGTCGCGAAAACGCCACTTCGGCCGAACCGCGCTGCTCGTCGAGCTGTTCGCGCGTAATGGTGATCCCCTGTCGGGCCAGCCGCTCGACCATCTCGCTCATGCGGGCGTCGCGCCGTTCCAGGTTGTGCCGCGTGTGCCAGTGGAACGCGGCCGACTCGATGTCCACGAAGTAGCCCAGTATGTGGATGTCCATGCCCTCGAAGGTGCTGCTCATCTCGATGGCCGGGATGATGTGCAACCGCCGTCCCCGGGCGTGTCGGATAGCCCGCCTGACGCCGGCGATCGTGTCATGGTCGGCGAGCGCGAGGACATCGAGGCCACCGGCTATGGCCCGGTCAACGACCTCTTCCGGTGGCACGGTGCCGTCCGAAGCAGTCGAGTGAACGTGGAGGTCGAGCTTCATGGCACCGCGTGATCCCGGTCCGGCGCTAACCGGTGGCGACGTGGTCCGCCAGCACCGTCACAGTGTTGGACTCCACCTTCATGACGCCTCCGCCGATCTCGAAACTCTGCCTGTCTCCGGACTCGGTCTCCACCGTCATCGGTCCTTCTCCCATGAGGGTCAGGAACGGGGCGTGGCCCGGCAGAACACCGACCCAGCCATCCCACGCAGGTGCGACGAGCGATCGCGCCGTTCCCTCGAAGACGATCTGGGCGGGCGTGACCACCCGCAGTTGCATCGGGGCGGCCACCTTCAGACCTCCACGCCCATCTCGGCGGCGGCTTCGATGACCTGGTCGATTCCGCCCTTCATGTAGAATGCCTGCTCGGGAAGATGGTCGAATTCGCCGGCGGCCACCCGCTCGAAAGACTCGATCGTGTCCTCCAGCTTCACGTAACAGCCGGGGATGTTGGTGAACGCCGTCGCCACGAAGAAGGGCTGGGAGAGGAAACGCTCGATGCGGCGGGCGCGTCCGACGACGATCTTGTCCTCTTCGCTCAGCTCGTCCATGCCCAGGATGGCGATGATGTCCTGCAGGTCCTTGTAGCGCTGCAGAATCTCCTTGACGCGCCCCGCCGCTTCGTAGTGCCGCTCGCCGATGAACTGCGGGTCGAGGATGCGGGAGGAGGAGTCGAGCGGGTCCACGGCCGGGTAGATGCCCTTCTCCGAAATGGACCGGGAAAGGACCGTCGTGGCGTCCAGGTGGGCGAAGGCGGCCGCTGGAGCCGGGTCGGTCAGGTCGTCCGCGGGCACGTAGATGGCCTGGACGGAGGTGATCGAACCTTCGCGGGTGGAGGTGATGCGCTCCTGGAGCTCACCCATCTCCGTTTCCAGAGTCGGCTGGTAACCGACCGCAGAAGGCATCCGTCCCAGAAGGGCCGAGACCTCGGAGCCCGCCTGCGTGAAGCGGAAGATGTTGTCGATGAAGAGGAGGACGTCCTGCTTCTCCACGTCACGGAAGTACTCGGCGACGGTCAGTGCGGAAAGTCCCACCCTGAGGCGGGCGCCGGGCGGCTCGTTCATCTGCCCGTAGACCAGTGCGGTGGACTCGAGAACGCCCGAATCCTTCATCTCGAGCCAGAGGTCGTTGCCCTCGCGGGTTCGCTCGCCCACGCCGGCGAAGACGGACCGGCCGCCGTGCTCCATGGCGATGTTGTTGATCAGTTCCATGATGATGACGGTCTTGCCGACCCCGGCCCCGCCGAAAAGGCCGGTCTTGCCGCCCTTCACGTAGGGAGCCAGCAGGTCCACGACCTTGATCCCCGTCTCGAAGATCTCGGTCTTGGGCTCCAGGTCCTCGAATCTGGGTGCCAGGCGGTGGATCGGCCAACGCTCCACCTCGCCGCCGCCGGCAACGGGCCCCTGTTCGTCCACCGGCTCGCCGAGGACGCTGAGGATGCGCCCCAGCGCGGGCGTGCCGACCGGGATGGTGATGGCCCCTCCGGTGTCCACGACCTCCATGCCCCGCTGGACGCCGTCCGTCGAACTCATGGAAACCGCCCGCACCTGGGAGCGCCCGATGTGCTGCTGTACCTCCGCCACCAGGTCGATCTCCCATCCCGACTCGGAGTGGGCGGTCAACCTCAGCGCGTTGTGGATCTCGGGCAGTTTCCTCGGGTCGAACTCAACGTCCAGGACGGGCCCGATGACCTGGACGACTCGACCGGTATTGTGATCAGCCATTGTATCCGTCTTCTCCGGCCGCGCGCGGGCGGCTCTTCGTGTCGAATGCAGGAAGGTTCATTCCAGCGCCGCGGCCCCGCCCACGATCTCGGCGATCTCCTGGGTGATCTGGGCCTGGCGTGCTCGGTTGTAACTGCGGGTGAGGTTCTCGAGGATGTCCCCGGCATTGTCGGTCGCGCTCTTCATCGCGGCCCGGCGGGCGCCCTGCTCGCCGGCCGCGTTCTCGACGAGGCCACGGTATACCGCGTTGCGCAGGTAGCGGGGCAGTATCCGGCCAACGAGCTCCGGCGGCGGCGGCGACACGATGAACGCGTCCACCGAACGGGCGCCCGGAGACGGTTCCACGGGAAGGATCCGGGTGGTCACGGCCGGTGTGGACATGGCCGACCGGAACTCGGAGCTCACCAGGTAGACAGCGTCAAGGTCACCCGCTTCGAAGCCCGCCCTGAGGGGATCGACCAGTCCATCGGCGTCCGCCGGAGTGGGGTTGTCGCCGATCCCGGTCGTTGACGAGGCCACCGGCGTACCCCTGAATCGGAAGAAGCCAAGCCCCTTCTTGCCCGAGATGTGAAGCTCCGTCTCGACCCCCGCCGCCTCCAGTTCCTCGAGCCGCAGGCGCGCCTCCTTGATGAGGTTGGCGTTGAAGGCGCCACAGAATCCCCGATTCGCCGTCAAGAGCAGCACCGCAGCCCGCTTCGTCTCTGCCGGACGGCGGAGGAGGGGGTGGTCCCGGGCCAGGCCGGGAGCGTGCAGACCCCTCAGCAACTCGTTCAGCGCGTCGCTATACGGGCGCGCCGCCAGCATCCGGTCCATGGCACGCTTGAGCTTGGAGGTGGCCACAAGCTCCATTGTACGCGTGATCTTGCGCGTGTTCCGGACGGACTTGATCCGCCGTTTGACCTCGCTGGCTCCGGCCACCCTACGCCGCCCCCGCCCTCGCCCGGCCCGCCTCGGCCTCGAAGACCTCGTTGTACTCCTCGACGCAGTGGCGCAGGCGGCCCTCGATGTCTTCGGTCAGCTTCCCCTCCTGGCGGAGACCGATCAGGATATCGTCGAAGCGGCTCTCGACAAAGCTCACGAAGCCCCGCTCCCAACTCTTGACCTCCGCGATGTCGAGATCGTCGAGGTAGCCGTTGGTGACCGCATAGATCGAAATGATCTGCCGCTCCACCGGCACCGGCTGGTACTGCGGCTGCTTGAGGATCTCGACCGTTCGCTGCCCCCGGGCCAGCTGCTGCTGGGTTGCGGCGTCCAGATCGGACGCGAACTGGGCGAAGGTCTCCATGGCCCGGTATTGGGCCAGGTCGAGACGCAGGCGCCCGGCCACCGACTTCATCGCCTTGACCTGGGCCGAGCCCCCGACGCGGGACACCGAGATGCCCACGTTCACGGCCGGCCGCACGCCGGAGTTGAAGAGATCGGGCTCCAGGTAGATCTGTCCGTCGGTGATGGAGATGACGTTCGTCGGAATGTAGGCCGACACGTCCCCCGCCTGGGTCTCGATGATCGGGAGCGCCGTGAGTGAACCGCCTCCCAATTCGTCGGACAGCTTGGCCGCCCGCTCCAGCAGCCTGGAGTGCAGGTAGAAGACATCGCCGGGGTACGCCTCGCGGCCCGGCGGGCGCCGGAGCACCAGAGACAGCTGCCGGTACGCCTGGGCCTGCTTGGACAGGTCGTCGTAGATGACGAGGGTGTGTTTGCCCTGCCACATGAAGTGCTCGGCCAGGGCGGTCGCCGAATACGGAGCGATGTACTGCATGGGCGCCGGGTCCGAGGCGTTGGCCGCGACCACGATGCTGTACTCCATGGCGCCGTGATGTCTGAGCGTCTCGACCACCGCGGCGACCTTGCCCGCGCGCTGGCCGATCGCACAGTAGATGCAGATGACGTCGGTGTCCTTCTGGTTGAGGATCGCGTCGACTGCGATGGCGGTCTTGCCGGTCTGCCTGTCGCCGATGATCAGCTCGCGCTGCCCCCGGCCGATGGGAATCATCGCGTCGATGGCCTTGATGCCCGTCTGCAGGGGCTCCCTCACCGGCTGGCGCTTCACGATCCCGGGCGCGACGACGTCGATCTGCCGCCTTTGGGCAGTCTCGATCGCGGGGCCCCCGTCCACGGGCTCACCCAGCGGGTCGACGACGCGGCCCAGGTAGGCATCGCCCACGGGCACGTCCAGAACGCGGCCGGTGCGACGCACTTCGTCCCCCTGGTGAAGCCCCGCCCATTCGCCCATGATGACCGCGCCGATGTTGTCCTCTTCCAGGTTGAGCGCCAGGGCGGTCACCGTCTCGCCGCCGTCGCCGGCGGTCACCTCCAGCATCTCGCTGGCCATGGCATTGGTGAGGCCGTAGATGCGCGCCACCCCGTCCTTCACTTCGAGCACTTCGCCGACGTCTTCCGCGTGGAGCGACTCTTCGAAGCTCTCGATCTCGGCCAGGAGGACGCTCTTGATCTCGCCCGCCCGGAGATGGGATTCCGACATATCTCTCTATCTTTCCTGTCGTTGAAGCTCAACGCTCATGAGCCTGCGCCGCAGGGCGTCAAGCTGCCGTTTCAGGGATCCGTCGTAGACCGTGTCGCCTTCGCGGATCACGATGCCGCCTATGATGTCCGGTCTGACCCTCAGGTGCGGGATCACCGTCGCACCGGTCGCCGAGGACAGCTGGGCCCCCAGATTCTCCAGCTGAACCGCATCGAGGGGCCTGGCCACCGTGACCTCCATGTGGCGAAGCCCCAGGTGCCGCTCGAGGAGCGCCCGGTACTGGCGAGCGCATTCGGGAATCAGTCGTTGGCGACCCCTGTCGATGACGACCTTCAGGAAGCGGAGAAGCATGGTCGGGACAGAACCGCCAAGCGCCCGCTCCAGCGCGGATTTCTTCCGGGCCGCCGAGACCCGCGGCGTTCCGAAGAACTCGCGCACCGTGGGGTCCTCCATGAGATCCCCCACCATCTCGATCCCGCTTCCGAAGCTCTCGGCGCCCTCGTGCCGCTCCGCGAGCTCGAAAAGAGTCTCGGCATAGTTCCGCGCGATGGAGTCTTCCCTCACGCCCGGATTCCTCCGGATTCGGACAATTCGTCGATGTAGTCCGTTACCCGCTGCCGGTCGCGCTCCTCGTCCATGCGCTCCGACAGCAACCTGGAGGCCGCCGCCATGGCCACCTCCACCGAGGCCCGCCGCACGGCTTCGACCGCCGCGTTCCGTTCGCGCTCGATTTCGCGGCGCGCGTTGGCGAGGATCACCTGGCTCTCGTCCCGCGCCTTCTCCTCCAGTTCCCTGCGGAGCTGATCGGCCGCCGCGCGGCTCTCGGCGAGCATTGCCTGAGCCTGGCGACGGCCCTCCGCCAACTGCTCACGGTGCCGGGCCAGGAGCTTTTCGGCTTCTTCGCGCTGTCCCCTGGCCTCGTCAATGGCGTCCTGGATACCCGTCTCGCGGGCGTCCAGCGCCGCCATCAACGGCTTCCATGCGTACCGGGCCAGAACGGCCAGCAACGTCAGGAACGTCAGGACGGTCCATACGGCCAGCCCCGAGTCGACCGCGAAGAGGGTGTTCCAGAGAGGACCCTCCTCCTGCAGCATCAAGGGGTGAAGCCCCGCGGACATCATCAGATGAACTTGAAGAGCGCCGCGAGCAGGATCGCGAACAGCGCGGCTCCCTCGACCAGGCCGGCCAGCAGAATGGCCAGGCCCCGGATCTCGCCGGCGGCTTCCGGCTGCCGTGCGATGCCCTGTGTGGCGCCGCTGCCGATGCCGCCGATTCCGATACCGGCGCCGATCGCGGCCAGTCCCGCTCCGATACCGGCGCCGATGAGGGCGCCGGTGTTCTTGGCTGTGTCGATGTCCGCCGCGGCCGATGACTCCTGCAGCGCGGTGATCGCCAGGTCAAGCATGATGTCTCCTATTCGTGTGTGGCCCGTTCAGGGTCAGTGTTCATGCCGCATGAGGCCGATGAAGACGGCCGACAGCATGGCGAAGATGTAGGCCTGGATGAAGGCGATCAGCAGTTCCAGAAGCAAGATCGCCGACACGAAGGCATAGGATCCGGCGGCGACGACCCACCGGCCGAAGGCGATGTGGCCGAAGATGAAGATGAAGCCGACCAACGTGAAGATCATCATGTGACCCGCCGTCATGTTGGCGAAGAGCCGGATCGCGAGCGCGAACGGCTTGGTGAGCTTCCCCAACAGCTCGACCGGGGTCATGATGGCCAGCATGAGGTACTTCACGGCGCCGGTGGTGCCCGGCGGAGAGAAGAAGATCGTCCTCATGTAGCCGGCCGGACCGAGCGTGCGAAAGCCCGAGACCTCGACCACCACGAAGGTGATCAGGGCCAGCATCGCCGTGACCGCCAGATTGCCGCTGGCGGCGCCGCCCCACGGAACCAGACCCAGCAGGTTCATCGTGAGGATGAAGAAGAACTGCGTGAGAATGAGGGGGACGAAGCGCTCGTAGCCCTTGCCGATGAATTCCTTGCAGAGGTCGTCCCGGAGGAAGACCACGACGGCCTCGACCGCGTTGGCCAGCCCCCTCGGCGCCCGGCGTGTTCCCTGGCGCGCCACCGTCCGGGCGGCGAACAGCGTCATGGCCGCCGTAATCACCGCGGCGAGCAACAGCAGGACCACGTGCTTGGAGGGGGACATGTCGACCGCCAGTCCCCCGATCCGGACCGGATCCCAATGCGGGAGGTGGACCTCTCCGATGAACGGCAGCTCGTACTCGGATGAGTTGAGGATGTGGTGGGCCAGCATCTCACCCAGGTCGAAGGGGCCGGAGTGACCGTCCGCGGCCGGCGCCTGGGGTGCGCCGTGCTCCTGAAGCATCGCCGGGGATGCGCTCATGGCCGGACCACGGCGACGCCACTTCGGATGCGGCGGCTCTCCAGGATGGACTCGGCGAAGAGGATCGCGACCAGGAATCCTCCCAGGGCCAACAGGAAGGGCGCTGCGGGAACACGGCCCGGCACGACGAAAATGAAGATCGCGGCGGCCAGCACCGCGACCCGACCCGCGAAGGCCAGACCGATCGCCGCGAGGAATCTGTCGTTCCGGCTCCGCCAGCCCTTCAGGAGAAAGTACATGGGTATCTGCGTGCCAAGCGCCAGCAGGGCCGACGCCAGGACAGCCCCGCGGGCGTCACCGGCGAGGAAAGGCCAGGACACGGTCGATCCGGCAAACACGACGCCGGTGGTAGTGGTGACGAACCTCGTCGACGGTTTCACTGATGCCCTCCCCCTTTGCGGGGTTCCATCCTTTCCCTGTCGGCCGGTTGCACGACCGTTCTGGTGTAAAGCGATACGAAGCCACCCACCAGCCCCAGTACGCCTCCCGAGATTACCAGCAGGGGGCTCGTGCCGAACCGTTCGTCCAGCATCAGCCCGCCCCATCCCAGCAGCAGCGTAGTCAGCACCCAGGAAATCCCGTATCCGGAGTAGCGAGCCAGGTCGCCGGAGCCCGAGGAACGTCGCGGCGATTCACGGCGGTCCTTCACGAAACATTCTCCCTGCTGGCCACTGGCAAGAACTCTGGATCGACCTCCTCGAGCACCGTAGGCCCCGCAGGTGCGGCGCCCGGCGAAACGTAACGCTTGTGAAAATTTTCGCAAGCGCTCCGGAAGCCGTGTCCGACGGGTCCGCGCAACCGTCCCGACACGCTGCGGCGATTGAAGTCGGTGGCCAATTCGACCATTATCGAAAGCAGGAGGTTGCGAGTGCATCAGAATCCATGGAGGAGGACCCCATGTCGCTCACGGTTGGAGACGCCGCGCCCGACTTCAGCGCCGACACAAGCGAAGGCCGTATCGATTTCCACGAGTGGATCGGAGACAGCTGGGCCGTCCTCTTCTCGCACCCAAAGAACTTCACTCCGGTCTGCACGACCGAGCTGGGGTACATGGCGGGGCTCAAGCCGGAGTTCGACAGACGGAACTGCAAGATCATCGGGCTGAGCGTGGACCCCCCCGACAGCCACCGCGCATGGTCGGAGGATATTCGCGACGCCACCGGCCACGCTCCCAACTACCCCATCATCGCCGACACCGAGCTGAAAGTCGCCAAGCTCTTCGGGATGCTGCCCGCGGACGCCGGCGAGAGCTGGGAAGGCCGCACGCCGATGGACAACGCCACGGTCCGCTCGGTCTTCATCATCGGACCCGACAAGCAGATCAAGCTCACCATCACCTATCCAATGAGCACGGGACGCAACTTCGACGAAGTCCTGCGCGTGCTCGACTCGGTGCAGCTGACCGCCAGACACAAGGTGGCCACTCCCGTGAACTGGAACCGGGGAGACCGGGTCATCATCCTGCCCGCTGTTTCGGACGAAGCCGCCAGGGAGGTCTTTCCGGAGGGCTGGGATTCACCCAAACCCTACATCCGCTTTGTCGACCAGCCCGCAGACTAGCCGCCGCCCCCTGAACCTGCGGGCGTCCGACTTCGACCACCCCCAAGCCAAGCATCCCGCGGAGCGTTCATGAACCCCACCTCTTCTCCTCCGGCCCCTGCAGCGACCGGCGTGGCCCGCGACCGCGATGTGCACCTTCTTCAGCGCGCGGGCGCAATAGCCGACGAACTGCGCAGCCAGGTCGAACGTCGGATCGTGGGCCAGCAGCACATCGTCGACAGCCTCGTGACCGCGATGATAGCCAACGGACACGTCCTCCTCGTGGGCGTTCCGGGGCTCGCCAAGACCCTGATCATCTCCACCCTGGCCGAGGCGCTGCACCTGAAGTTCAACCGCATTCAGTTCACCCCCGATCTCATGCCCACCGACATCACGGGTACGGAGGTCATTCAGGAAGACAAGGTCACCGGCGAAAGGATCTTCCGCTTCGTCCGGGGCCCGATCTTCGCCAACATCGTGTTGGCGGACGAGATCAACCGCACACCGCCGAAGACCCAGGCGGCGCTCCTCGAAGCGATGCAGGAGCGTGACGTGACGGCGGCGGGTCACACCTACCACCTCGATCCTCCCTTCTTCGTTCTGGCCACGCAGAACCCGATCGAGCAGGAGGGCACCTACCCCCTCCCCGAGGCCCAGCTCGACCGCTTCATGTTCGACCTGCGGATCGGCTATCCGTCCCGGGAAGAGGAGGAAAAGATCGCCACCCTGACACAGGAAGTGCAGGACGTGCCGATCAAACCGGTTGTACACGGCAACGAGATCATCGAGCTGCAGCACCTTGTCCGACGCATCCCCGTGCCCCCGTCGATCGTCGGCTTTGCGGTGCGCCTGGCGCGCTCCACACGTCCCGGCGGCGACGAACAGGCGAAAGTGGCGAAGCGTTACATCAGCTGGGGCGCCGGGCCGCGCGCCTCGCAGTACCTGGTGTTGGGAGCCAAGGCCCGAGCCGCGTTTCGCGGCGTCCCGATGCCCACCATGGACGACGTGCTCGACATCGCGCCGTCGATCCTCGCACACAGAATCGTGGTCAACTTCGACGGTGAGGCCGAGGGCCTGAGCACCCGCGATGTGGTCCGCGAACTGCTCACCGAGAGCAAGAAATGGATATAGAGGCCGCGTCACCCGACGACCAACCTCCGAGTTGTAAAGGGCCGCCGGGCACCCGCGGCAAGAGCCCGCGGCGCCATGCCGCGCGCGGGACGGCGTAATGGCGCTGACCGCCGTCCTCGCAACCGCCTCCCTGCTCCTCCTGCTGGTTACGGCCGCGCTCACCGTGGCTCTGACCGCCGTGCTCAGGATCAGCGATTCGGAGGCCCGTATCCTGGCTGGAGAAGGCTTCGCCGGTGCGGACGCCCTTGCGGCGCTTCGGTCGGACGAGGTCGCGACGTCGCCCGTCGGGATCCTCCGTGCCATCTGCTTCCTGGGGGCGACAGCGTCAGGCGTGGTCGCCGCGGCCACCGCGTGGGGATCGCAGGGGATGTGGATCGGTGGCCCGGCCGTGGTCCTGCTGGTGCTCCTCGCGGGCGACCTGGCTCCGCGTGCGATCGCGAGCCGCGGTCCGGTTCGCATGGCGCTGGTCGCCGCGCCCTTCCTCCGCAGGGCTTCCCGCATCCTGGGCCGGTTGCTGTTTCCACTGCTCGCTGTGGGACGCCTGCTCTCGCGGGTATCCGGCCGCGGCGAGGCGTCGCCGGATGAGCTGCAGGTCCGGGAAGCGCTGGAGATCGGGGCCGACGAGGGTGTCGTGGGTGCGGACGAGCATCGTCTGGTGGAGAGGGCGTTCAAGCTGGACGAATTGAACGCCTGGGACGCCATGACGCCGCGGGTGGACATCGTCGCACTGGACGATTCGCGTCCCCTCGGCGAGATCCTTCCCGAACTGGAGGACATGCCGCACTCGCGCGTCCCGGTGTACCGCGAGACGATCGACGACGTAACGGGAATCGTGCACGTGCGCGACGCCTACCGCGCCTACGTCGCGGGACGCCTGAGCGTGCCGCTCTCGGACCTCGCCCGGGAACCCATGTTCGTGCCGGGTTCGCTGTCTCTGTCGAAGCTCCTCGCCGACTTCCGGGCGCGGCGCACCCACATGGGGATCGTGGCCGACGAGTTCGGTGGCACCGACGGCCTGATCACGCTGGAGGATGTGCTCGAGGAGCTGGTGGGCGAAATCGTGGACGAGACCGATGTGGACGAGGATCCGCTGACCCGGCTCTCCGCGGACGAGATCATCGCCTCCGGCGGGGCGGACCTCCGCGAAATCAACGAACGCTTCGACCTTGCATTGCCGGCGAGCGAAAACCGCTCGCTGAACGGCTTCATTCTGGAAGAGCTCGGCCGGGTGCCGGAACCCGGGACCTTCCTGAAGGCAGGGGGCGCAGAGATCGAGGTCCTGAAGGCGTCGGACACACAGGTTCTGCGCGCCCGGCTTCGCCGCTCGCCCGGGGAGCCGCGCACCTGATGGCGCGCATCATGCCCTTTGGCGGCCACCGGCCCCGCATCGCGGAGTCCGCCTTCGTGGCGCCGACCGCAGTTGTCATCGGCGACGTCGTGGTCGGGGAGCGAGCCAGCATCTGGTTCGGGACCATCCTGCGCGGAGACCACCCTGAACATGGCATCCGCGTCGGTGCCCGTGCCAACGTGCAGGACAACGCCGTGATCCACACCAGCGAGCAGGGTCCGACCGTGCTCGAGGACGATGTCACGGTGGGGCACGGCGCCATCATGGAGAGCTGCCGGATCGGGAAGCGCGCGGTGGTGGGGATGGGAGCGGTGGTGCTGCAGCGCGCCGAAGTGGGCGAGGGGTGCGTGATCGCCGCCGGGGCCGTCGTGAAGGAAGGTGCGACGATCGCGCCGGGCAGTCTGGTGGCAGGGGTGCCGGGCCGGGTGCGGCCGCTGAGCGCGTCGGCGGCCGGATGGACCGAACGCAGCGCCGGGCACTACGTCGAGCTGAGCCGGCAGTACATGGCGGACTCCGCATGCGAGCTGTGCGGCGGCCCGACGCTGGAGCGGCACTGCAAGATCATCTGTCTGAACTGCGGGTTTCAGCGGGACTGCAGCGACCCCTAGCCGAATTCGATGCCCTGCGCGAGCGGCAGATCGTTACTCCAGTTCACCGTGTTGGTCTGGCGGCGCATGTACGATTTCCAGGCGTCCGAGCCCGATTCGCGGCCACCGCCTGTTTCCTTTTCGCCACCGAAGGCACCGCCGATCTCGGCTCCGGAGGTCCCGATGTTCACGTTGGCGATGCCGCAGTCGCTTCCCCGGTGGGAGAGGAAGTGCTCCGCCTCGCGGACGTTGTCGGTGAAAATCGCGGAGGAGAGCCCCTGCGGGACGGAGTTGTGCAGGTCGATGGCCTCGTCCAGCTCGGCTGCCGCTTCCGATGGACTCGCCCCCGCAGTCCCGTAGTCGATGACGTACAGAATCGGTGCGAAGGTCTCGTGCTGCACGATGTCGAAGCGATTTTCCGCGGCAGCGATGCACGGCGTGACGTAGAGGCCTCCCGGGTAGCGGTCTCCGGTGAGGCGCTCGCCGCCGCACAGGATCTCGCCCCCCTCTTCCTTGACCCGCCGCCGCGCGTCGAGGAGATCGTCTACCGCCTGTGCGTTGACGACGGGGCCCATGAGGGTACCGCCCTCCAGAGGGTTGCCGATGCGCACGTCCCGGTAGGCTCGAACCAGACGGGAAACCAGATCGTCGCGCACTGAGCGGTGCACGATGACGCGGCGGGTGCTCGTGCAGCGCTGGCCCGCGGTGCCCACCGAGCCGAAGAGGATGGCCGGAACCGCCAGGTCCAGATTGGCCTCGGCAGTGACGATGATGGCGTTGTTGCCGCCCAGCTCCAGAATGGTACGGCCCAACCGCTTGCCCACCACTTCGGCGACGCGCCTGCCGACCGGGCACGAACCCGTCGCCGAGACGAGGGGGATGCGCCGGTCGTGGAGGAGCCTGTCGCCCACGGTGGCGCCCTTGCCCACGACCAGGCTGAACACTGCGGGATCGACGCCCTGCTCGCGGCAAACCCGGGACGCGATCCGCGTGACGGCGATGGCCGTCAGCGGCGTTCCCGAAGCCGGCTTCCATACGGTCGCGTCGCCGCACACGGCTGCGATCGCGGCGTTCCACGACCAAACCGCCACCGGAAAATTGAAGGCGCTGATGACGCCGACAACGCCCAGCGGGTGCCACTGCTCCCGCATGTGGTGGTCGGGACGTTCGCTGGCCATGGTCAGGCCGTAGAGCTGCCTTGACAGCCCCACCGCGAAATCGCAGATGTCGATCATCTCCTGGACCTCGCCCTCCCCCTCGGCCCTGATCTTGCCCATCTCGAGGGTAACGAGCGCACCGAGGGCTTCCTTGTGCGCACGGAGCCGGTTGCCGAGCTGGCGGACCACCTCGCCACGGTGCGGCGCCGGCACCTTCCGCCATTCGAGAAACGCGCGCCCCGCCCTGTCGACGATCGCGTCGTACTCGTCCTCGGTCACCTGTTCGACGGTCGCGATGCGGGATCCGTCGATGGGCGTGAAGACATCGAGGCGGGGGCCGGAACCGACCCATTCGCCATTGAATCCGCCCGGGTTGACATCTTCGATCCCCAGCGAGCGAAGAATCCCGCGCGCGACGTGGTTCACCTCAGGGGCGCGGCGTTCCTGCGTGACTACCGTCATTGGAGCTGATCCTTGCCTGTCAAATTCCATTGATCCCGAGAATTGCCCCGGTATACCAGCCGATCATCGTATCTCCCCACCCGTAGGCGATCCCCGCCGCGAACGCCAGAAAGATACCGAAGGGCACCAGCCTGCCGGTGCGAAACGCGATCGGTCCAAAGATAATCGAACCGAGTAGCGCTCCGGCGAAGAGGGTCAAGAGGACGCCGGCGGGGCCCAGGAACGCCCCGATCATGCCCATCATCTTCAAGTCCCCTCCTCCCATCGCGTCCTTGCCGAAGACGATCCTGCCCAGCGCGGCAATCACCCAGAGAGTGCCGAAACCCACGGCCGCCCCGAGCAGTGCATCCGTAAGCGACGGCCCGCCGGCGAGCGGTGCCATGGCCAGTCCAACCATGGCGCCGCCCAGGGAAAGCTGATCGGGGATGATATATTTCCGGGCGTCGGTCAGAGCGATGCCGAGCAGCACCGTGAAGAAGATGCCTCCCCGCACCGCCTCCGGCTGGACGCCCCACCGGCTGGCCATTCCCGCCCAGATCAGGGCTACGGCGACCTCGACCAGAGGGTACGCCGCGCTCAGACGGTCGCCGCAGTGCGCGCACCGGCCCCTCAACACCAGGTAACTGAGCACGGGAACGACCTCGAACCAGCGCAGACCCGCGTCGCACCCAGGGCACCGGGATCGTGGCTTCACGACGGACTCCCCGTCCGGCCACCTGGCCACGCCGACGTTGAGAAACGAGCCCACCGAGAGCCCCAGCACGGCGGCGATTCCGGTCAGAAGAAGGTTGTCCACCCGTCAGGCCCCTCGTCCCGGGCGCGTCAGGACGTACATCAGGATCGATCCGGCCACGGCGACATTCAGCGAATCCACCCCCTCGGCCTGGGGGACCGAGATCGCCCTGCCGGGGTTCTCCTCCGACAGCGGGATGCCCCTCACCTCGTTGCCGACGACGAGCACCCAGTTGCGGGCAGACGCTTCCTCGACCGTGTCCACGGGAGCCCCCTCCGTATCCGCGTGGAGAACGGTGGCGCTCCCAACCCCGCCCGGCGCGATGAGGGGCACATGGAACACCGCTCCCGCCGAAGCGCGAACCACCTTCGCGTTCCAGGGGTCGACCGTTCCCCGCCCGATCACCACTCCGTCGAGGCCGAACCCCCACGCGGACCGAATGAGCGTGCCCAGATTGCCGGGGATCTGCACGCCAATGGCCATCAGGTAGCGGCCACGCTCGAGCGGACGCTTCTCGAGTGGGGGCGGCCTCACGCAGGCCAGCACCGGCACGGGCGCGTCGGACGTACACAGGTCCCTGACGTCTTCGTCGCGAACGAACCCGGTTTCGACCCCGCGCCCGGCGCACCCGGAGACGATCGCCCGACCCGGCTGCCCGGCGCTGTAGTCCTCCCCGACAAGCACCCAGCGCACGTCCACGGCGGACCACAGAGCCTCCAGGATGACCCTGGGACCCTCCACCATGGCCAGCCCCTCGCGTTCGCGCGCGCGGCGGGAATCAAGCCGGCGGACCAGTCGCTGCCTAGATTTGCTGATCCGGTTCAACCAGCCCCTCCTTCGTCGCCCCGAAGCCCTCATGGACAGTGATGCCCTCATGGACAACCACGATACCCTTCCCGTTGCCCTTACCATCGCCGGCAGCGACAGCGGCGGCGGCGCGGGTATCCAGGCCGACCTCAAGACATTCCACCAGTGGCGCGTCTACGGTACCTCGGCGGTGACCGCGGTGACCGCACAGAACACCCTGGGCGTGCAGAAGGTCCACCCGGTTCCCGCCGACGTGGTCGCCGCCCAGATCCGGAGCGTCGCTGTGGACATCCCACCGCGCGCGGTCAAGTCCGGAATGTTGGCCTCCTCCGCCATCGTCCACGCCGTGGCCGGCGCGATCCGGGACGTGCACCCGGGCGGCTACGTGCTCGACCCGGTCATGGTCGCTTCCAGCGGCGACGCCCTCCTCGAGCCGGATGCGGTCTCGGCGCTGCGGGACGAGCTCATTCCGCTGGCGACCGTCGTGACCCCGAACTGGCCCGAGGCGGCGCTCCTTGCGGGAGTAGTTGAACCCAGCGTCCGGGGCATGGACATGGCTGCAAGGGCCATCGTCGACATGGGGGCCGGAGCGGTCCTCGTGAAGGGCGGTCACGTGGGCGGCGGCGACGTGGTCGACGTGTTCCGCTCCGGCACCTCCCGGCACGTCTTCCGCGGCACCAGGGTCGAGACTCGCCATACCCATGGGACCGGGTGCACCCTGAGCGCGGCCATCGCCGCCGCGCTCGCTCGCGGCACGCCCCTGGAGGCGGCCGTCGAGACGGCGATCGGGTGGGTGAGGGAGGCGATCGCCCGCGCGCCGGGGTTGGGGGCGGGGCACGGGCCCGTAAATCATTTCACCCGGGTGAGCCGGGCCGCCCACGGACGCTGACACTCCCCGCGGGATAACGCGGCTGCCCCCTCGCGGCCTCCCCGTCCCGTCACCGGGGCAGCGCCGGGACCAGAGCCTCCAGCAGCGCCCCCAGGGTGGCCCCGGCCTCGTCGCCGTACCGCATCACCTCCTCGTGATCGAGGGATCCGAGGCCGAGGCCCGAGGCCCGGTTCGTGATGAGCGAAAACGCCAGGACGCGCTGCCCTCCGGCCCGGGCGACGGTCACCTCGGGCACGGTGGACATCCCCACCGCATCGGCGCCGGCCGCGCGCAGCGCACGGATCTCCGCCGGCGACTCGAAGTGTGGCCCCCCCACCGCGGCGTAGATGCCTCGGGGAAGCAGCGTCCCTGCTTCCAGGGCCGCCGCCTCGGCGAGGGCCATCAGTGCCGGATCGCAGGGGCGGCTCATGTCGGGGAAGCGCGACTCGTCTCCGGTCACCGGGCCTGCCAGCACCGAGCGGAACATCAGATTGAGGCAGTCGTCGACGAGCATCACGGACCCGGGAACCAGATCGGAGCGGATCCCTCCGGCGGCGTTCGTCAGGACGAGCGTGCGGGCTCCCAGCGCCCGGCCGACCCTGACGGGCGCGGCGACGGTGTCGGCGCCGACGCCTTCGTAGAGGTGGAAGCGTCCGGACTGGACCAGCACCGCCGTGTCCGCGATGCGCCCGATCAGAAAACGGCCCGCGTGTCCTTCCACCGAGGTCGCGGGGAAGCCCGGCAGGTCGCCGAACGCCACCTCGACGGGGTCCCGCACCCGCGCGGACAGCCCGCCGAGCCCCGAGCCGAGCACCAGGTGGACGCGGGGACGGAGGCCGCCGCGCTCAAGGAGGATCCGGGCGCACTCCCTGACGCGAGGCGCCGTCGTCAAATCAGGACGCCCGCGATCGCCGCCGTCATGAATGCCGCGATTGATCCGCCGATCATCGCTCGCAGCCCCAGCCGGGCGAGATCCTGCCGCCGCCGGGGGGCGATCCCTCCGATGCCCCCGATCTGAATGGCGATCGACGAGAAGTTGGCGAAGCCCGAGAGCGCGTAGGTCGCGATCGTCGCCGAGCGCGGGGACAGCTCACCCGCAGCCATGGAATCGGCGAGGCCCAGGTACGCCACGAACTCGGTCGCAACCGTCTTGAGTCCCATCAGCGATCCGACGGAGGCCGCATCCTCCCACGTGACGCCTATCACCCAGGCAACCGGCGCGAGCAGCCACCCGAGAATACCCTCGAGGGAGAGTTGCTCGAATCCCACGAGACCGCCGGCCCACCCCAGGATTCCGTTCAGAAGCGCGATCAGGGCCAGAAAGGCCAGCAGCATCGCCCCCACGTTGAGTGCCAGCTGCAACCCCTCCCCA